>ENA-UOTX01000086-UOTX01000086.1-compost-metagenome-genome-assembly--contig:-NODE-86-length-95742-cov-13.541776_pt1 | contig 95742 bp, 69 predicted proteins | sample MGYA00238143_ERZ746982 | MGnify/ENA primary metagenome ERZ746982 (study PRJEB28758, sample SAMN06268862) | compost metagenome | isolation source: single cell | place: USA: California, Emeryville, Joint... | reverse complement strand
CTGTTAAAATCCTTATGAATGGAAGTTATTGATGAAGATAAAAAACATTAGGAGCTCTGAGGATAGCTCGACTCTCTTAAAATATCAGAAATAGTGAATATGTGGTGCTTGAAACTCTTTGAAGGTAGTTGCTTAAAAGGAAACTCATGCCCGAATTCCATTAAAAATTTTCAACTAAGATAATCCCAGGCCAGGCCAATGTCCAATCCTTCAGTCATCTTTACTCATTGTATATAATATTGGCAGCTCATTGAGCAAGACGGGGAAGACCTTGCTTGGAATTAGCCATTTTCAATTCATTGAAAGAAGATAGATCCTAATAACTGCTATTTTACGACTTTTGCGTTACCCGTCACAATATGAAATTAATCTGGTTCAAATTTAAACGAAGAACTTATTAAAATTCTTAGAATCTCTTATCTATTTTTCATATCTTGCTTACTCAACGTTTTCAAAGCTATTCCTTTTTCAAACAAACAATTTCATTACAATCGCAATCCTTTTTTCTCTCCCAGTCAGCAACTGCAGCAGAGATTCTGTATCCTTAATTTTTGGACCAGCACTTAGAAATTAATTCCGTTATCCAAATTAAAAAATTAACTTCTAAGGTAGTTGAGTGAATTCATTGCAATTTGAACTATCCAAGCTTAAAAACAATCCCCTTAGGGAGTATCTTTACGTAGCTGGGAACCCTCTTCGCTAAAGTATGTATTCATTTTCCTGGGGAGAGAGAACGATCGATTCAAATTTCAATTAAAAATCCTTTATAAAGCGAAGTTCGTATTCGTAATCGGATTAGAATATATTAGTAATTAATCAAGAAAAAAAAACAAATCAAGTCTTACAAAATCTAAGATGAGATATCTTTCCACAGCAATAGCATTCACACTGCTTTTCGTCTGTGTACCCTACTTGGCACAATCTGCTAATTCATCCGCCTCAGCTTGGTCAATTGACGGCATCTTCCCTCCTACTGGGTACGAATATTTTGAAATATTTATCATTATCCTTCTCTTTTCTAGTCCTGTGGACGGTTTGACCAAGATCACCATCTATTCGACCTACCTCCAAGGCAAGAACTATTCAAGCCACAGATTCCCAAGGGTAAACTTGAAGTTTTTTTCAAAAAAATTCATCTTTTCTGTAAATTCACTTAAAAGTGCAAATTTGGATCGAATGGACCTGTCGTTGATGCAGACTGGGTTCACTGTTCAGACCTCGGCGACCACTTCGTTAAACACACTGAGAAATTTACCACATATCAGGAACAATACGATATTTTCGATTACATTGATGAGTCTGTCTTCCTCGGACGTCCAACTGGAGTAACGAGTTCATAAAACATAGAATCTGATCTAATTTCATCACCTAAGAACAACACTTGCTTGGTTTGTGTGTCTCCAGCCACTTCTACCCCTGGACTAACCACGCTCAAAGTTACTGTTAATGGTGACTGGACAGATACACAAGAAATCGATTTCAGATACTACGTCCAACCGAAAGTGTTATACACCGTCCCATTCATCGGAAGACAAGAAGGAGGCACCTACGTCCAAATTCACGGCTCAGGTTTCCAAGATTTCAGAGATCTCCTGAAGTGCGGTTTTGGTACGAAGCACGTCGAAGCTAAATTCGTTGACGATTCCTTGGTCGTCTGCTTGTAAAGAAATTCATCTGATATTCTTCTCTTAACAACAATAAACTATTAGCTCTCCAAAATCAGATTTGATCGATACTCCAATTCCTCTCACCATCACTCTTAACATTCAGCAAGCTACACCGACCTACTCTCTCTACTATTACTATGCTTTCCCTGAAATCACCCAGCTTGTTCCAGATAGAGGTCCTTACACTGGTGGTACCAGAATCAGCATCTACGGTAAGAGTATGCATCCATTCAAGACGACGAACCTCGATGTCTCCAACACTTCCTATGTGAGATTCGGTACCGACTACATTATGCCTTTGGAAATCTACAATCAGACCGTTGCTTACGTTACCTCCCCTGCTCCTTATGTTGAATGTCAGCTTCCTGTTGAAGTAATCTTAATTATTTGAATGCTCGTCACTAAATCTTCATCACTTTCAAAAAGATCACCTTCAATGACCAAGAGTGGACTGACGATGGTATCTTGTTCACTTTCTACGCTCCTCCATACGTCTTCCAACTGATTCCAAACGTTGGTCCTATTGAAGGAGGCACAAATTGTACCGTTTACGGCGCGAACTTCGAAGACACTGGCAATATCACCTGCGATTTCGGAGGTCACTACACTCAAGGCCATTACATCGACGGAAATCGTATTTGGTGTATCGCTCCAAAGGGAGATAAAGCTCAGTACGTCGACTTCAGACTTTCAACGGAAGCAGGCAAGTGGTCCGGAAACAACCTCAAATACCTCTACTACGAGCAACCGTTCGTGAGAGATGTTTCTCCTCTCTGCGGTCCTACCACTGGGTACACCCAACTCGCTGTCGTCGGAGAACATTTCATCTACACTGGACCTCACAAGGTTTATTGTATCTTCGGTGATGATTTATGGATGGACGCCACAGTTGTCAACGATAAGCTCCTCTACTGTAACTCTCCTCGTGTCCTTGACAAATTCGGCGTGAACGTGAACAACACAGTCACCTTACCGATTAGAGTCACATTCAACTTGGTCGATATGGTCAACACCAACAAGGTCTTCACTTACTACACACAACCTACTGAAGTAACAGTCACTCCTCACTGGGGACCTACTGAAGGTGGAACAAATGTCACCATCATTGCCCAAAATATCACCTATTACTGTAATCTCACGGTCCGATTCGGTACCATCGAAGGAAAGGGAACTCTGAACGGTGCTAACAACGTCTCTGCTACCTCCCCTGCGGTCCAATATCCAAACGACGTTGAAGTCGATGTGTCTTTGAATGGTCAGCAATACACTCGTGCCAACGCTGATGCTTGGGCCACTCGATTCAGCTACTACAAGTCTCCTATTATCAGCACAATTCAACCTGAAAAGGTGCCAGTTACTGGAAATACCGTCGTTACGCTTTCAGGCGAGGACTTCCTGCATTCTCGCAATGACACTAAGGGTGTGTACGGCAAAGAGAAGATCCGCTACCTTTGCAGATTCAGAGACGCTGATGGCTACGTTATCAAGATTAGAGAGGCAACCTTCGTTGACGACACTATGGTCAAATGCCAAACTCCACCAGCTGACTCTCCTTTGAAAGGCGTTAAAGTCGAAGTCTCTCCAAATGACGGCCAAAACTGGTACGCAGCTCCAGGAAAAACCTTCGACTACTACCAGGCTCCCGTTGTTATCGCAGTCGATCCTAAATTTGGTCCATTGAAACAGAAAAATGCTTCCGTTCTTGTCACTGGTAAAAACTTCGCGTGCCCAGACACCGCTTGCTTGAAATTCGCTTGCAAGTTCACTCTTGCTGATGGTGAAATCAAGACAGGAGGCAAGTTCGCCAACTCTACCTCAGTCTATTGTAACGTACCACCTGTCTCTAAGCCAGGAGTTGCAAATGTTTCTGTGACTTTCGACGGTGTTCTTTACACCACTGAAACCGTTCAATACACCTTCTTTGATGCGTTTGTCCTCTCAATTGACCCTCCACTCATCCCAGTCCGTGGTAATCCTAACGTCACAATCAATGGCTACGGCTTTGCGAACACTGGAGCCCTTAAAGCAAGACTCGGTACTGAAGAAGCCCCTCTCACCTGCTCTGGCAAATCTCCTTGCATCGTGAGTGCAACCTACATCGATGCTAATAGAATTCAAATCGCTATTCCTGCTCAGAGCGACTTGAAATGGAAAAATGGAAGCACAGTCGGTTACGAACCTTTCGAGGTCGAAGTCAGTGTCTACGGCAAAGAATTCACCGATAATAACGTGAGTGCCCAGTACTACCTCGAGCCAACGATCAATGTTAGCTCTGGTGCAATTCCAACTCCAATTTTCCATGCCAACTCTCCATATACTGTCAGAATCCCAATTGATATGAAGATTCCTGCTCGCGTCAACCCTCAGGACTACCTCCAAAAACTCAATATTACATGTCGATTTACAGTGAATGGACATCCTTACTACGTCCCAGGGCCAATTATCCCTTACCCATATCCAAAATCTGGTGAAGGCGCAAGAAACTACTCTGTGGCCTGCCCAGCGCCAGTCCTCAACGACACAGGCAGTGGCACTCTTTCAGTCTCGATTAACGGCGGAGATTATCTCGGCAACATCCCTATCCAAGTTAAGGAGGAACTCAAAATCCTCAGCACAGGACCAAGATGCGGACCTGCCAATGGTACTTATCCTGTTCAAATTGGCACACTTGGTTTCGATGATGCTGACTACAATAGTCTTTACTTCCTCTGGGACACAACATGCACAAGCCCACTCCTCAAAAACCAGAGTCTCGGAAACGGCACTTTCAAGGTCGCAGCACCACCAAGTCCAAATTATACGAGTACTTTAGGAGGTTATGCATATGTCCTCTTCGCCAAGAAGATCCAATACAAAGACAGCGACGGCGTTGTAGTTAACTCTACCCGCAATTATCTCGATAGCAGGGGAGAATTCTACTACTATAAAGAACCCACTGTCCTTCGTGTTGAGCCACACAGTGGTTGGTACACTGGCGGAACCATCGTCGAGATCGAAGGATCAGACTTCTTCTCAAACCCTGATTTCCTCTGTATGCCTAGATGCCGATTTGGAACTAAAGAAGGAAAAGCTGAGTTTGTTTCCAGCGTCAAGATCAGATGCATGACTCCGCTTTATGACTCTCCAAATGCCAAAGCAGCTCTCGAAATCTCAATGAATGGGTTCGACTGGAGAAACACTGGAACTAATTTCACTTTCCTCGCTCCTCCAAAGATCACTTCCGTGTCTCCAAGTGCTGGACCATCCGTCGGAGGAACCATCATCACAATCGTTGGTGCTGGCTTTATGGATCTTTCTGATCATCCTTCCGAATTCGTGTGTATCTTCGAATCTAAGGAACTCGGCAGAAGATTAAAAACTCCACTTACTTTCAAGAATAGCAGCACTGTTATGTGTACTTCTCCTGGTGGTTGGGGCTCAGGAACTCTGGCTACAGTTGGACTGTCTTACAACGGTGTCGATACTATTGACACTGGAATTAAATTCAAATTCTATCAAATTGACAGAGTCTACCCTCTCTCTGGTCCGACTTTGGGAGGTATTTAGATGATAAAAGTTATCTCTTTTTTAATGCTGTTTGCTCTAGGTGGTTATATTACTATTCAAGGAAGCGGCTTCTCAAAGGTGGACGGAATGGCTTGTGTGGTTGACGGAGTCAAATCTCCTGTTGAAACAGCCAACTGGACTCATATTCAGTAATAAATTATGATCTATTTAGCTAACTTAACTTCAAATTATAGATGCCCACTTCCAAAGTCCAAATCAGTGAATAACACTGGAACCGTTGATTTCTTCTACACACTGAACGGAATCGATTATCTTCAAGCATTTGGAGGCTTCTCTTACTACAAACAACCTTCTGTTGTTGCTGTATCTCCAAAATTATTGCCAAAGAGCGGAGCAACTGTCCAAGTGCAAATCTCCGACTTAGACGGTGACATCCTCAACCTGAACGCGAGCTGCAAGATCGGAGCCACCATTGCTGTCGGCTACATGCCAAGAGGAAGCAATACGATTTACTGCCACTTCCAAGATTTGGACGTCGACATGGCTCAAACAACTCAAGGCATTCAAATTTCGTTGAACGGTTATCATTTCACTGATGTAAATGATAATGCCACGGTTTCTCTGTACTACTTCTCTACACTCAATCCAAGAACCGGTTCTTACAGAGGAGACACCACAGTAAACTGCTAAATGTTCAATTTCATACTAATCACCTTCAAAAACAATAGATCACTGTTGAAGGCTCTGGATTCGTTGTGAACGCAACTCCTCGTTGCAGATTTGGTATTCCAGGCCAAGCTCTCGTTACAATTGGAACAACTGTTGACTCCAAGACAATTAAATGCAATTCTCCAGCATTCACGATCCCAAGTGGAGCTCAACTTCCATATAGCGTTCCATTTTCTATTGGATATGCTTCCGATGAAGGCGCTGGTACCAGATTCGCCTTAATATGAGACTTTAACACTAAATAATAATTAGACTCATACACTGCCACTGATCATACCTTTACTTTCTTCAGACCTCCAAAGATCACAAAGATAGAACCTTCAGAAGGTCCAGTTGACCAAACTACCAAGGTCACTGTTCACTCTGACAAGACTGCCAGCTTTGCTGCAGGTAATTCACCACTCCACGATCATTCTCTAATTTTCTTATTTGCCTAGCCATTTCGGGAGGTACGTCTATTCTCGACAAGACAGCAATTAAACAGTTGACTATCACATGCAAATTCGGCACCCTTGGTGAAACCAAAGCCGATATCATCGCAAATGACAAGGTCACCTGCTCGACTCCACCACTCGCAGAACAAGCGTCTACTGTTTCAATTAAAACAGTCGATGTGACAGTCGCAATCAATGGGCAAGATTACTCAGAAACTGCTGCTAGTTATTCGTTCAAAGGCACATTGGCTCCTAAGGGCAGCAACATTGCTTTTATCATCATGATTATCATCGTTGTCCTGATCTTGGTCGGATTGATCTTCTTCATCATTAGTTATCTTGCGAGAAGAAGGAGAAACCAACACGTTTATAGCGACCATCCAGGTAATAATTTATTTGAATTAATCAGAGTTTAATGAAATATCTGTAGCCTTCGCTCAAGAATGAGTGACTCAGCTGGAATATAACAAAGAATTTGATGAGAGGCATTAGAAATACCACTAATTTGCTATATCACACCTTTTTTTTTAATGGATAAAATCTTCACAAAAAACTCAGAGAACAGTCATTCATATTAACAAATTTGATAGTAGATGATGAAAAATCTGATAGTGTGTCTTGCACTTGATCGGATTGTGCTTCTACATAGCGAAAAAAGTTAACAAATCAAGATATACAGATAAATACATTTCCTTCAAAAGCAATTAAAAAAAAACCTGTGTTTTTAGCCTAGGAATAAAGAATTGTGTTGTATATTCAATTTTCTTGCCCAGCAGATAAAGCTTTGTGCTGTGAGATTTACAATACAGGCGAAGTAGAAAAACTAGGAGCAAACAAAAACAAGTTAACTTGTTAAATTCAAAATATAAAACCTGCTAGACTATATTGGTAATGGAATTTTGATTTGCAGGATTTGTAGGATTTGCAGGGAAATCATATGCTCTTATGGAGTAAACTCGAGCCCTCCTTATCGTTAATTATAATACGAAAAATTCAAAATATTAAATTTTTCTTTGTTGTACAGGTGTTTTGCCATCGCTCTATGAGATAGCTGTGAGCCTTTAGAACTTCCTTTCAGAAAAATCAAACAGAACATCCGTTCCGGCCAGAAGACATCCATTTTCAGTTGATGTCATTGGAGCGTCAAGCTTATAGAGACTTTGAATTTGAGCTGATGGGACTGGCTGATCTGAGGGAGAAGCAAGGCCCCAAAGTTTTCTATAATTTTTCACGTCGTTATCAAGCGCATAGTTCGCACGAGACCGCGAATTGCCTTCATTATCCTGAATAATTCTAAACGATTCGTTTATTTTATTCGATGGTTCATCATAAATTCTTTGATTATAGAGAGAATTGACTGAGGATTTGCTCGTTTCTTGTAGCTTATATCGATAGTCAAAACGATCGTATCCCATTTTTTCAATCTCGGGTTGGTTTATCAGATCTTTTGTCGAGTCAGCAGCGAGTCTTATTTGTCCGAGATTTTCATCTTTGACTAGAGTAATTGAATGAGAATTGGGAATAAGGTCTTGAATAGTATCCAATCGGATATGGCTGCTCTTCACAAAATGAGTATTGAGACCCCCATCAGTCTTTTGCGGTGCTACAAGCATTGTTGTTTGGCCATAGTCATAGTCTGCAGAACTGCGATTGACAAACTGCCCATATGTTTGAATGTTATCGGAGTGGGTACTGCTCAAGCTGAGATTATGAGATGGTGTTGTCAATTTATTAACTTGATCCGACGAAAATCCTATTTTGTTCAAGTCAAGGCGATACAATTTATTTTCGGTTGTTGATACGCCCGGCTTTTGATCCATTTTTGCATCGGTTTTTGGGTCGGTTGAAACTATTCGAGGATCGAGATTATAAATGATGCCTTTTTTTGGAGTCACCTCATATGATTTGGACTCCTGAAAGATATGATCACTTACTGAAAAAGCGTTTATCCGGAACTGATATGGAACTTCTCTTGGGTTCACTGTCGGTTGATTGTGAGACAAACGGTTTTTAAGTATACTTTTTGGTACCGTTGCTATGTGATCTGCTGTAATGGATCTAGAAGTCTGAAAAGTATTCATATGTTCATCTCTAATTGGAGAGTGGTTCTTCAGTTTACTATGGGTAGAGGTAAGACCTGGAGTAAAACTGACTCTCTTTTCTAAGCTTTTGCTATTTGACCTTAGCAGTGATTTACTACTGCGTTTCGGCTCTGTTGTCGTTGGAAAAGATTTTGGAACACTCGTATTCCGCTTATTGCTTAGCATTGGTAAAAAAATTTTTAAAATTTGTGGCAAATTCGTCACAAGAGATTTTTTTGAGTCCAAGTGAATTTTAGTAATGGCTATTCAACAACATGCTTCAGGCATCAAGATGTATGATGAAGAGCTCCAAATATATAGATATATATATATCCTTATTGAGAGCACAATAAAATGCACATATTTATCCGAACTAAATCCTATGAGAAAACAAATAATTCCATATATTCAATGTAAGAGGAGCTCGAAGTCTTATCGTCTTGGTTTTGTAATTCGAATTTTTTTGGTTTTCATTTGCCGGACTTCAGCTTGAATCTTAGTAAACTCTTCGATCTCCTTTTGAATTTTTTCAACTTGCTATTGATTGAAAAGAAATAATTATAAACAACTCGCACGAGATAAAACGAGAATACCTCAATGAATGTCTTCTTTGCCCTATTCACAATTTTCGTCGACGAGTCTTTCAACATTTTAATAGTTTCCTAGATAATAAGCCAATTATACACTTAAAAATATAATTTTGAATTCACATCTCTATTCGTATCCATCTCTTCTTCAAGTGATTTGGCAAACTCTTTGCTTCGCTTGAGTTTCAGTGCATCTTCTTGTCGATATTTTTCAGTTGTGCTTCCTCTCAACATTTCTCTTTTCACAAAATCCATAATTCCAGAAAGGCTGCTTTCTGTTGTTGACAGACCGCCTACCGTATCTTTTTCTTCTTCTTCCATTTCCTCGTCATTTTCTTCTTCTCCTTCTAATTCATCTTCACCATCACCATAGTCGTATTCATCTTCCTCTTCTTCTTCCTCCTCTTCCTCATCGTTAAGCTCTTCATTATCTTTGTCATCCAATGCGGTCGTTGAGTCTTTAATTTCCGTTGATTCCGATTTTTCAACTCTAGTATATTAAAACGTTAAAGTCACTCTCGTGCTACTTCTGCGTACGGTTCATTTTTCGTAGTAAGAGTATTCTGCTGATTCTGTTCATCTTCATCGTTCTCATAGACTTTGTATGTGTTCAAATGAGCCGGCAGCAATCCAAACACTCTCATTTTATACATTTCGTCGATCTCTTTGTCTTCGAGCTCAAAAATCGCAGGCATACACTCGAATATTTTCTTCTCAAAATTTTCTTTCTACACAAAATCCATCAGAACATCATCCTCGAAGTTTGAAACAATACCTGACAGCAGGGATTGCCTCTGATTTTTAAAAATTCGACAGAACTTGGCATTTCTTTCTCATCGATGTCTTCGATTAAGTTATCTCGTAGGTTGAGACTCACGAGATTAGTGAGATGATTTAGGTTTTCTATCTTTTTGATGAGGTTATTATTGAGCGCAAGGTACTCCAAATTGATCAGAGTATCTAAATTTTCGATCTTCTCTATTTTGTTCTATGTATGCTTGATGAGTGTTAATTGAGTAACAATTCATACATGCTGCAAGTATAGCGTTTGAACATTCGTAAAAACGTCGAGTTTTTGAATGGTTTCTTTCAATTAAAGAGCTTGACTCGAATCAACGCAAAAGAAAATATTACTGATGTTAAGCCATTCCAAGTGTAGCACTTTTAGGTCAAGAGTCGCTTCAATTCTGGAGAAATAAGTATAATGACTGTGTTTTTATGGAAAGTACATTTGCTCCTCGTTAGCTGTGGCAATGATTTCGGAATTTAAAGATGTTTTTTGGATTAGCTTGAAGTTTATTTCTGTGATAGGCTCCTCTTTCACTATTTATGTGACAAATTTGTTGCCAGAAACCGTTACCTGGAGGTGCTTCTTCCTTTTCAAGCTCTTCGGCATCGGGACGCGATTCCTGAAGTCCATTAAGTAATTTATCAGTGATCATCGATTTGAATTATTTAAACTGTAAAAGCAGAATACGGAAAGTCTGAATTACTGTATAATCTATAATGAAACGAACGTTCAATTATTTTCTGAGGGTAGACGGCAGAAATTGTCTGCTGAATACTTGTGTAGGAGGAGAGAAAAGTATCTAGTACAAATGAGCAAAGCACGGTATATCATCTCATATCTAACTCATTTAGTCACCATTGCGACACGTGCTTTCCATGGATTGGCTTTTAGTTTTAGATACATCATTTTATACTTTGAAATAAGATTGGTTTTGAAAATACGGAAAATGCTATGATGATTTCAAGCGATCAGTAACTTTCTGTTGTGATTCCTTGCTAATCCCAAAACTCAATGTGCTTTGAAACTTGATGATCATTGTTGTGTCTTTGCTAATTTTTGTTTTTTTGGTGTCTTATTGTTTTCATTCGCAAATCATTCAGAATCGCTTCTCTTCAGAAGTCAAAGTAACATTTGAAGATTGAAAATTTATGACTAGCAGCTCACAAAAGAGTTGAACTAGTGATCATTAGACATGTTCTTGGTGAGGAGTATTTTCCAATTCATCCTTATGAAGCATAACAGAATTTCATAAATGCTCGAAAATTCATATCTCGTATATTGTCTTCAGTTCCTCCAGATCAATAAACTGCAAAAAAGGTTATGATTTGCGAAACTTCAATGAAATCTGAGAAATAAGCTCAAGTACTCCATTTAACACTAATAAAAATATTGCAAGAGTCCGAATTGTATTCATCAAAGGCCTGTCACGTTCACTGTTGAACTATCAAACTTTACTTGGCTTATTTGTTCAATGAGAGACATTTCGTCAGGCAGCTAGACAATGAATTCAGTGGAACTTCTCAATGCATGATAAGAATCTGGGATAGTTGCATTTCTGTTGAGAAATAAGAATGCGAGCACTTTTTTGATTCAGGTAGTAGTGCTTTTCAATACAATTTTGTTGCATCGTCTCCATGATACATTGCTAGTCGCTTGCTCGAATCTGGCCCCGAAAAATTTTGCTAACAAGTCTATACGGATTATCAAAGTATGACCTACAGTCATGACTTCGGCTTCAGGACAGAGAAAGTTCCTCTTCTCTAAAGTATAGGTGGAGTTAAAGAAAAGTATTCCTATTTCGAGACATATAGCAAGAATTGCAGGCTCCTGAGAATGACGTACTATTTCTTTTCTCTAAAACTATAAAAATCCACTCCAAAAGCCTAACTATCGAACATAAAGTGAGATATATGCAGTCATATGAGTTAATTTCGGTGTAGCCGCGACAGTTATAAAAGAGTAACTTAGCAAACTCCCGAACCTATGCATTCTATTGATAATAGTTCGCTGCGTACTGCTCTAAAAATTAATTAAAATTATTAATATTGTCAGAATTTGAAAATTTTTCGAGGGATAGCTACTACTCTCCATAGTTTTCCAGTGTGTTGTTTTGAATATGAGTTGATTCCCAGGTATCCCGATTATCACTGATTCTCATCTCATTAAGCAATATCTCTAGCTTATAGGACTTAATTCAGCAAAAAATTAGTTCGTCTCGCCTCTACGATGTATGTTAATGTTGATCTTCTAAATATCTGTGGATTTATAATCAAGGATTAGAGTTAAGTTTAGAGTGAGCTACCAGGTGCTTCTGAACTCAGAACATGCTGGCATAGGTAAGGACGGATAATCAGTCTGGAAACTTTCCAAAGAACAGCCTTAACAACTACGACTTTGATGAAGCGTGAACGGGTGCTCCGAAAGAGTAAAGAAATATTCCTTGAGCAGAGAGGCAAGATGCATATGAATCCCAATTTTCGGGATTGGATCATTTTTCTTTCTTTGTGTATTAATTATCTCTCACATGGTATATAGTTGAGAATGACACTGAATATATGCAAACTCAAGCCGGCTTCAATGGAAAATGCGCCTCCACTTTTAGAATTCTCGTACTGTCAAGCAACAAATATTGCCGTTTTGAATCAGGACTTGATTAAGAATCAGAATTCAGCAACTTAATTATAATGAATTATTGCTAACCTCAATATTCTTCGAATGAGATACCTTCTAAATCTCAATTAGCTTCTATAAAATTCGATTCGTATTGCGTTATACCAGCATATTAAAAGCCTATTTAATACGCAACTACCACTTTTAATCAGGCGATTCCCAATCTTCTTCATTTCTTGTAAAGTTAGTTCTGTAAGAGGGTTTCCAATTTGTTTTTTACAATTTGAAACAAGGTCACACTCCCAGCTCACCATGTTTTAGTGGAGCTTTCAGGATTTTAATCTCAGAAAATTTGTGTGCTTCGCTCAGAAGCAACCCAGATCTGAAATTTTGCGGAGTCAAATTTTTTGTTGATTAAACGCATAAAAAGTTTATTTGAGTTGAAGTTCGTTCCTCGAGCTGGATGAGGAAGAAACAAGCGCAAACTTCGAGGTGGTAGCATCAGTTTTCTTTGCAGTTAGATGTTAATTTATTTTGTACCGATCTTGAAAAAGCAAATTTTAGAATCCGGAATTTTGAGATTAAATTGACCAGAAAATTTAATTACGTTAGAGCTTTCCTAATCGGAGGCAATATCTCAGCGCCGAAAATTTGCGTGCGCTATTAAATTAATTGGTTTTTAAAGCTCAAAATTCAGCAATTTATATAATCATCAAAATAAGCAATCTTCAAAATTTGAAAAATACATTTTAGGTAAGCTGATTGGTTTACTCTACTTATCTCTATCTAGAGCAAATGTCCTCTGATATGGATGAATACAGTCTTTCTGAGAAGAGCTATATGGATGAGTCTGAAGACGCCACCAGTTCTGAAGAATCTGACTATGATCCTGAATCAGGGGCGGATCTCAAAAATGTGCATCAAGTCATCACTGACGAGCGGAGAAAGCAGCTCATTTCATTAATCAATGATCAAGGCTACACAATAGCTAAAGTAAGATACATTTTCTGAAAGATGATTTCATACTTAATTCATTAGGCTTCAAGAAAAGTTGGGTTAATGTATTCAACCGCGAAGACAATATACGCGAGGTACAAAAAAGAGCTCGCCAGTAATAGTAATGGGAGAGGGGCTCAAGAGGAATCTAACAATAAATCCCAGAACGTTAAGCCAGCTAGAACGCAGCGAGAGACTCGAAAAGTGTCCAAGGCTGAAGAGACCTATAGACCTGAATCATCGAAAAAAAGTGCTAAAATCGAAGAGAATGAAAGGATGCAAGCTCCGAATACTCGAAAAAGAGTAAAAACGGGCAGCGATCAAACTAAAGAAAGTGCTGTGTGTAAGATCAAGGAGCTATCAAACTCAGAAACCAAAACCTTGTCTGCCGATTCCCTACTTATCAATAGTAAATTCATGGTTCTTTATTGATTCTGATCATCTCATTATTAGCCAAAATAGAAAATAATCTGAAGAGTGAAGCTAAGAATGAGACACCGCTAATTCATAAAGTCAAGCTGGAACCTGAAAAGGGAGCCGTGAATCCAGTTATGGAAGTGGATTTAAAGCATAAAATGGAGTCTATGCTTGAGAATTACGACAGACAGAGGCTGTTAGGCCAGCTTGCTCTGAGCAAGACAATGTCAGCAGGACCTCTTATGAACATGAGTTATCAAACATTTGGACAAGGATTGCTACCAAATCCATCCTTAGAAAATTTAAATAACATGCTCATAATGAATTATTTATGGAGGCAGTCCTATTTGCAGCCGAATCTGACACAGCTACCTTGAGTCCGTTAATTAGCTTTTTCATTGTATCAGTTTATTACGTATTAGATTATGTTTTTCGAAATATTTGAAGTATTTTGGCTAATCTACATTATAGAGTTCTTTATTTAAGTATTTATGGAAAATTCATTGGGACTTTTCAACAGTAATGAAGCATGAGTTCCGCATCTCTCAATAATTATCGAAGCGCGACGTCTACCTGGTTCATTTTATCTTAGTAAGTGTTTTTTTTCTTTTTTTTCTTCTTGGTTTAAATTAACGAAGAAAACTCTTAGAAAACGGGACAAAAAATCCGAACTTTGCATGTAGGTCTGCTCTTGTTACTTAATATCTCACTTCTTGTATTATCATGATCTTCCCATCTTTAAACTCGAAATCAGCGCAATAACTAAATTTTATTTAAGCAGGTGTTTGAAAGTGTTCAAATGTGAAATTTAAGAACCGAATTTGAATAGAAATTTAAAGAATGCCCTATACACCTTAATTCACCTCTTTTAATCTTAGTACTATCCAAATTGTCCAAATTGTTTTAGAGTATTATTGATAAAAGATCAACTCATAATGGCCTTAGTAAAAAATTTATTCACGCGTTTAGAACTTTAATTTCCCTTCCATACTGGACTGCTCACCCTAACAATGCATTAGCTAATTAACATCCGGTTTCTGATAAATACTTACTTTCTCGCTGGTAGTGTTGGAGGTCATGCTCCGTGTCCAAGGGGTTACCAATTTCGCATTCTCCTTGGCAAGGAAGTCTGTGTGTTGGAATATTATCCGGTCGAAATCGTAAAATGACACGCTGCGACGGTTCATATTATCGAAAGTCTGCTCAATGGTGTCTTCATCCTGAACAGATGTTGAGTCTTGTTTGGTTAGCAAGGGCTTCTTGGAGTCATAATGCTTGATTTCGTGGGTTTGAGGGTCTTTAATGGTAGCTTTTTGATTATCAGAGATCATAATGTCTTGGTTTCTAATCTGACTTAATCTTTGCCTTTCGAGCTCGAGTTCTTGTTGTGTCTTGTATGGTGGCTCGATAGTGTATCTGGCTGGGGGCCTATTGGGTATAGTCAGATACAATGATAAAATATTGAGATGAATAGACCAGAAATTGGTGATATTTTCCATGGTCCCACCATATTTTTTTTCAAGCTGGCTGGGATCGATGTTCGCAAAGAACTTGTGGAACTGATTTTTCTTGACGAAATCGAATTTAGCAACTGTATCAGGATGCAACATGGCTACACCATCAACTAGTTAAGCAATAGAATGATGAATGGAGTTACTTTTAACAAGTTGCCATGAAGCGTTCACCATGAAAGAAGGGTTGGCGATATAGAGTTTCTCTACGCAATTTGAGAAATATAATTGAGTCAGCTTCGTGAATCTCTTGATGGCCTAAAGTTGATTGTGATGAGGACTCTTAATGTGAAAAAACTAATCATACTTGCATTGGAACAGATAAAATTCCAGTCTCATGGACATCGGCTATCATTACCCAGTTCTCAACATGCCCTGGAACGAAAGCGTTCCTCGAGATCATTGATAGCGCATAAACGACAGCTCTTAGTATTTGTTCATTCGCTTCCTAAACAAAATATAAGCGCACTGGTAAGGATTGGGTTATGTACTCCTTTTGCTTTCAATTTATTAACATCAAGCACGACGATTGGTCGATATTGCTTATCTTTTCCTGCTACATAAATAGCACCTCCTCTCTAGTGAATGAATTAGAGATGGGAAAAGAAGAGCAATTACAAGAATTGCTTCAATGGTCGGGTCACAGGTGTGCCATTTTGGATCTTTGCGAAACTCAATATATGTTTTAAGGACCTAAGGAGGAGGTTTTTGAGCTACAATTTAAAGAAATGTGATACCTCGACGACTTTCGGGATATCTCCTTTTTGATCGTACATCATTCGCATTGTTTCGCTTTCACTCCAACTACAAGAGGATCATCATTGATCATCATTATCACTTGATGTAAGAAAATTTAAATACTCTGAAGATAAATGGATCTTTTGTTTAGCAAGCTCGTCATGTATCTCTTTTAGCTTCCCTTTTTCATAGTCGTTCCATTGCACACCGTAAAATATTCGACGTTGGGCTTTTTTTCCTGTGCCGTGTTGTATATAGTGGTCTAAGTGTCAGTTAGTATAACTAAGATGAGCAAGTACGTGGAACTACCTGAATGCTTGACATTAAATACGTCTTGAGGAGGACGTAGGACAGTATAATCGTAGTTATATTCTTTTTGGCTTCCTTCCATCTAAGTTGCTTTCAGGTTTTTTTGTCAATTAAAAATTTATAGCGAGTCAAACCAGTTTGAATATTTTTATAGGCGTTATCTCACAAAAGCATTTTAGGAATATGATTGACACTGATATTTTGATCACTTGCTTAAGGGCTATTCCTGGCAGTCTCAACAACCGCTTACGCATCAAGAGAATCGAAAAGTATAATTAGCCTATCTAGATATTTGTTTATGAATTCCTCAGAATATTATGAAGTGACCTATTTCACGCAGGATAATCCTTTTAGAAGCTGTTTGATTGGTGTTTGCTTTGTTTATTTGAGAAAAGAGCTCATTAAGAATGCATGCGTTTTTGATATTCTGATCAAAAATCGAGGTCAAATTTTAATATATTTTGATTCATCACACGTTTCATTCCGATGAGAAGCCAAAATAAATTCGCTAAAAACAAAGTATCTGCACTTAGATGACTCGAAATTTGTTATGTGCCTGAAATAGATAATGAGAACGATCTTTTCTAGTTAAGAGATTGTATCTTTTGAGAGAACATGATCTTTGTCATTGTCCTTCACTATATTTCTTTCCGAGACGTTAACATGCATTAAGTCGTTCATATTTTGGATTGCATCTCAGCGTGCTTCTCTAGGCTCGCTTGGATCTCTTCTGAATCATTTGGTTAAACCCTTAACAGGTTTAAACCGTATTATTACGATATCATTATCAAAATTATCGATAAAAACAATTATTAAGTAAGACTTTAGTCAGTTCACCGAGCGAACATAGTCACTATTCATCTGCCTCTCTCTCTTAGAATCAGTTACATAGCTAGCTGCTAGTTACGCTTAAACAATTAAGACCAAGGCGGCATACTTCTCGTTCAAAGGAGTTTTACGCTATTGTGATTTAACCTCTTAAAGAGATTACTTACTCATCCTTTTAAGAATTGAAGTTGCTAATTAAACACGTTTATTGGCGTCTCCCACGTTTAATTTGGGGCTCTGATGTTTTCTGTCAGTATTAGATGATATCATAAATGGAATTATTCAACAAATAAAATCAAATCAGTGCATGAACAACTTGATTATTTGAAATTGATAGGAAAAAATAAAACCTTCGAATTCGTAACAAATTCGGAATTAACGTGTGTTTAAGCGATGCAGGAAAGAACAAAAAATTTGCTCATATTCCTTTCAATTTTAGCCCTCTATTTTACACTGAGCTTGCTGGTAATTCAGACCCTATTTTCCAAATGCTGAACCGAAAATTAGACTGCTCCTAGTCTCATCGGAGGCTCAGATGATACAGAAGGTGATGTAAAACAGATTGATACTAATTACACCACGGATACAGATGATACGGATAGTGATGAAGAAGGTGAGCTGTGTGCCTTTAGATCTGACTGTTATATGCTTAGAAGACATCGGAATTTATAAGGTTTCTCTACCCAAAAATCCAGACGAAGCTTTCGACAGATTGCATAGTTCGTTCTACGTTTTTAATGGGACTTGGAAAAAGGACTCGCGTAATCAAGACGGAAATTTCCTTGGAAAATTCAAAGAGAGCGAAGGAAGGGTGCGAGTGCGCTTTATATACTCTTATGCTTTAGAAAATGTAAGTTCTATCCAAAGCCATCTGGAGTAATGCATGATCTCTATAGCTAATGCGCAACGATTTCATCCCAAAAAATCCAACTGAAGAGTTGAAAGTGTCTATCAATGACGGGCAGTATAGAGATGATAGAACTCTTATCTACACGCTCCATTATGGTGTCTTCGACAACAAATCAAGGCAATTTTCCTTATCAAGTCGCTGATTGTCTCAACATCACCGTTAGAATTTATACCGTGGACGATCCTAAAGCAAATATCACCGAGCTAAAAGATTTGTCTATTGTGGAGACTCAAAGTAATGAATACTTCACTATGACTATTACTAAATATATATATGATTTTCGCAGTCTGCCCATTGAAGGTACAGATTGATCTATCTTCCGTTATCGATGCGAATGGCACTATCACTGACGATGCACCTATCTCATTCACAGCGATCTCTGATGAATGCAACATAGGGATCACTGGAAAAAGCCTTAAACGAGACGATACAGTAATTGACACCTAGACGAAAGCATATCAACTAACATATTGGATAGGACTTTGAAACGAAACTCAATAATTATTCAGTTTTCATGATTTTCATCGCGTCAGTGAGTTTTTATCAAATTGCTCAGATTGTCAGAAGGGTAATTGAAAATGGAGCTGACGCAAATAAGGTATAATGTTCTGGCTTCACATTAAATTAATATACGCTCTCTCTCTAGTATTCAATAATCACGATCGGATTTTTAACCATCTGGGACATTTATATATGTCTCGCGCATTTGATCCTGGCTCTCGAAATCGACGTAAGCAACTTTTTTTTTTTTAATCAATCCAAATGTTAACCTTCTCCTGCGCAGGCTGTCTTCAATATGCTTGTCATTCCAATTTTCCTATTTTTCGTGTTGTTTGGAGTAGTCGACATGAAACTCCTGGTGATCTTATGGCGCCTGACCTTCGAATCACGCTACCAGGTAACCACAGAGAGAATAAATTTTTTTCCTCATAATTTATTCTAGAACTTCATGGAATTGAGAAGAGGAGCTGTAGTCTTCAATCTAAAATTATGTATAAAGGCTTCTGAAGAATAAATCAAGCTGATTCAACAAAATTTTCTAGATGGCTCAATTTTGGTGACATTGCTGTTGTTCAACAGCTACATGGTGAACAATTTCTTCCTGCTTCTCTCGCAATCATACCTCGTCCCTCAAATTATCCATAATGTTTTCCGATCTCAACGCGCTGATAGCTCTATGGAACACCTCTTTTACATCTCTGCAGTGAAAACATTATTACCAGTAATACTTTTTCGAAGAGCTGGTTCTAACACAGTTGCTTAGCTCTATTTCAGAGGATGTCCTAGTAATTTTATGACGCTTCGACCATCAATGTGGGTGATTTTTGCCATAATTGTCTGGGTTGGTCTACAGGTAAGGATAATCTTTTCCACAGTAAGTTAATGAAGAGATTAGATCACTATAATTCGCTTGCAAATGAAGCGAGGCAACAAGTTCCTTCTTCCTCGATCGTGGTTCCCTCCAGGTTATAACTACTTGATGGATGTTCCTGAAAGATCAGACCTTGAAACTGGAGAATCAAGCCTGGTAACTAATTAGTTCAGCAACTGACTAGTCTAAACTGTTTTCATAATATAATAAAGGAGGACTGTGCGATTTGCTTCACTTCAGTGGACACGCAGCCTGACGCGAGTAGCGAAATGTCTCCTCAGGTTCAAGATATGTATCAACTAATCCGTCCAAGGAACAATCAATGTATGAGAACGCCATGTGGACATAAATTCCATGTACACTGTCTTTTAAATTGGATGGTCATCAAAATGGAGTGCCCAACTTGCAGAACACCACTTCCATCCATTGAATAGCCGATTTCTTTGGCTCAAGACTTATTACATCATATGTTTAGTATCGCAGTTATTTCCGATTTTCGTTTGCTGGGTCTCAACACACAAAAAGCAAAAAAAAATAATGGTGTGACCTTGTATATAGATACAATTATTAGTATGAATATATACTTACTTATTGGATCAGTTTGAAATAACAATAAATTTAGGGCGGTTTTTGCAAATAAAGCTTACATAGTTGACGAATTTAGCGAAATTGTAGCGAGAGAATTGTTTAGCTCTGAACTAGCATGGGAGGGACGACTTCCATTTCCAAATATAAGCCCTTTTTCTTTACCAACCTTTGAGTCTTGCATGGTCTATAGAGTTTATAGAACTCATCAGAGCAAGAATTAAATTAATTTTACTTTGATCTTCTCCTCCATTTCAGAGACCCATGTCTGGAAATTTTCTTTCGTTGAAGAGTTTTGGATCAGTCTCTGGTTAATGTCGCCGAACCATTTCTATAAATTGTTTGTCATTATTAGAAGGCAATATGCTAGACGGGTCTACCAAGAGATAAGGAAGTTCTTTCTCACTGACATCAAAGTCTTCTGCAATGTACTTAAGGATCTCAAGTCCCTTATTGTAATTTCGAAGACAGCCATACATCTCTTCAAAATGCGTAGTAATAACCTTAACGAGAAGACGGGCTTTCTTTTCTCCGCCAGCGCGAAGTTCTGCTGCGTTTTCTGGATTGGCTAACGCCTCATTGATGTATTCAGCAACAAAAATCGTGCAGAAACTCATATTTTGGAATATCTTGTGCTCTTGTATTCCTCTCAAGAGCTCTCTAAGGAGCCTCTGAACAGTTCTAACTTTTTCGAGAGTTTCAACGACTTCTTTTTCTTTATTGGAATGTTCTTGGTCTGCTTCTTCACCTTCTTGACTAACGGGAGCGTTTTGTTCTGCCAGTTTTCTTTGTTGGTGCTTGAGGTCGTAGATTTGCTCTTGGACTTGATCGGCTTTCTTTTTAATAGAATGATACAATCCAAAGGCCAATTTCCATTCTTTAGCTTTTTCCGCCTAATAAATCAATCAGTTGTACTGATGAAACGATAATGGTTACTTCATTCAAAACGAATGCCAGAACGTTCTTGGCGCGTTGTTCGAGGGCACTTGAGCAATTTTCAGCGTCGAATTTATCCAAAAATTGCTCCTGGAATTGCTGGACAGAGTATTTTAAAGAACCTTTCGTTTTGAAGACTCCAGCAAACTAAATTTATAGAAATTATCGTTCATTCACAGCTCTTGGAGATGGAAATTAACCTCTTTATCGAGTGTGACAACCTCGCTCAAGTCATTTCCTGTAAATGCGATCAATTCATTAATTTTCTTTTGCGCCTCAATCTCTTTTTCATCAGTCTTTGATTATAGAAATTGAGTTAAAATAAAGAACCGAAGCTATTACATTTTGTTCATTCTTGGAGGTGAGGAAAGATTTGATATTTTTCCAAGTTAACTGTGCATCAGTCTTCGTGTTTTCATACACAATTTCTCTTTGTTTAAACTCCGTAGCTTTCTGATCAAGCAGTTTCATGAACTCTTCGTAGTCAATTTCGCTGAAATTGATCTTTTAACCAATAAAGCAAACAACTTAATTCATAACATCTACCTGAAGTTTAGTTGAAATGAAGCTATCTTCTGCCTTCTTCTCCACATCTTCAATTTGCAATCTCTTTTAACATCATCCAAAATTTAGCTTTAGAGTTTCTAAAATGGTAATACCTTTGGGATTTTTTCGATGTCGTATTGAATATTTCTCAATGAAGAAGTTTCATAGACCAAGAGCTTCATCAGCGAATCTCTGAGCTGAGTGACTTTTCCAATGTTAATCTCTTTCAAGAAACCTTTGAGCTTTTCCTGTGGAATGAGACACGGGTAAGTGAAACCGATATTTAAACAAGTTTACAATCAATTCGTGGAACTCTGGCAATGACTGGTTGTATTTCTGAATCACTGATTTAAGTTCAAATTCTGCGTCTGCTTTCTGCGCTTCTAGGCTAATCCAATTCAGTTTTAAGTAAATGTTGAAGAAACAAAGTACTACCTTTGAAGATCAACTAATAGACCTCCACCATCGCTAGGTGTAAGTTTCTGCGAGGTATTGAGAGCTGCTTTGTTCCCATTTTCGATCTGTGCCTTTAGCTGAACGTATCTCATTTTAGTCTGTCGTTCAATGAATATTAACGGGTTTATCAAACGCTTTTTTATTTACCTTTTCAATCTTTTCCATAAGCGTTTTAATCTCGGAGTCTTTTCCTTTAGCTGCTTTGACTCTTTCAGATAAGTCAGCTTCTTTCCTGGCGACAAAGTCAACGAGGGATCCGATAATATCCTCTCTAAGCGAGTCTCGTAGGGTTTTACTCTGTTCAATTTTAGTCGCTTGATAGTGCTCATAGCACTCAAGAAAGTCTCCCACAACGCTATAGATAGGTGATGACTACCAGAATTCAATAAGGGAGAGCAATACCCTGGTCTCTGGAGCTTAGTGATGTCTGTGATAGTTTTTTCGAGGGTTCTCGCATATGATTCTTCAACGGCTGCACGCTCTTTTAGGATTTTGACATAGCTTTCAATCCATTTTTTCTCAGCGACAAATTCCTTCGTGATCGAGTCAACGAGGTTCTAATGATTAAATTAACTCTGGAAACAAGGGTCATAGGGTTACTTCAAGGAGTTGGTTGGTTCTCATCATGATATTGGAGAGATTGTGAATGATTGTTAAGATTTAAATATTTGAAATAATGTTTTTATTATGATTTGAATTTGTACTGATATTAACGTAATTTTACATAAGGAATCAAACGCATGTTGTTGACTTAGATAATTCAAGCTGAGAAGTTAGAGATCAAGAACAATGAAATAACATGAAGAGAGCTTTGCCAGACACATAAATCTCTTCTATGTGAACAATGCAATACACAATAGCTTCATCTCTTGAAATGTATTGACAGAATTTTGTTGATAATTTTACAGTTCAGCATAAACAAGCGCAGCAAGTGTAATTGAAGCGAAATGTGTAGTATTACTCATCGCCAAATGATTTTGATACCTTGTTGCAACAACATCAAAAAAAGTTGGTAAAAGATGGAAAAAATGTAAATAAAGCGATTTTTTCCCAAAGGAAAATCGCGTTAATCTGAGACAACCTCTTCAGCTTCATCTCTTTCATAAGCATAGGTTTTCTTGGCTTCATTGGTTAAAATGGCCTCCGATTCTTTCTCCCAGACAGCGTCTCTCAATTTTGCGGGAGTCATAGCCATGATAAGATGCAACTATTGTTCACATTTGTTCAATTTGAGTAAGTATAATTTCTTACTATTCTGCTCTTCTTCACATAAAATTTGGAGTAAGGACGACCTATCATCAATCGAGAATAATTGATTTCATTTGTGGACCAAGGATTTGCTTGATTCTGGACTAGGATCTACATCCAAGGTTAATGGCACAAATCAATCAATTGTGTCTTACCTTTAGAATGTCAATATTTTGGGTAATAATTGCAAAGTATAGAGGAGTCCGTCCGATCTAAGAGAGAGAAAAAAAAACACGTTAACATACATACTCACTTCACCAATAAATTCCTTACCAAGTCCTTGGCCTCTAGATCAGCTCCATGTTGTATTAAAAATTCCGTCATTTCAAGATTGGAGTTTCTAACTGCCCAATGCAATGCCGTTAGATGAAACTACATATTTGAGAATACAAGGTTAATTTAAAAGCCGAGAGAGATTTACTCACATGATCAAAATCGTAGACAAGGTACTTGTTCTCAGTTATGTAGTAGTTGACAATGCGATAATCTCCTCTTCTCGCTGCAAGTATCATTTCTAATGCAAACTTCTTTTCATATGCTGTGGTACTAATAACTTTGTGTTTCATAATCTAGGTGTTAATGAGCAAATATACTCGGGAAGAAAGAAGGTACCTCGCTAATTGTGAGTTTCAAACGACGCACCTTATAGGAGACTTCTATAAGGTTCTCAATCATCTCCTTTTTCGCAAGTTCATAACCTTCCCTCCGTACCCTCGAACCTTTTGTTGGGGAAAATGAATAGTACAATTTGTTGGTACGGCGCCTTCCATGTGATATCTTTAACAATAGAGGGTCTATTGGAGGCTCTGTCCTACGTATCTTTTCTTTAAGTCTCCCGGCGATCCTCTCACTTTCTTCAACTTTTTTTGTAAAAGTGTCAGCGTCCATCAATTCTGCCTCGATAATTTCCTCAACGACTTTCTCATTATTGTTGGTCTCGTCCCCAGCCACTGTCACAGTCAGCTTGGCTGTATATATTTTATGAGCGTCGTTCTCTTCAGCATTCCTGTTATATAGATTTCCAAGGCGGAAGATCCCTTTGGTGGCTTCTTTAGAAAACACCACATTTTTCCTTTTCATGCCTTCTCGGCCAATCACAATCGCCTGGGACACAGCTCCATTGCTCCCATCCCTCCTCTTTCTTTGAATCTCTTCTTCTCCAATGCTTTCGAACAGATCCAGTACCGACTGTTTGTTGCCCAATGGCTTTTTTCTTGGACTCCGTTCTGCTTTTACCTGACCGTCTTTTAATTGCATTACATATCCTTCAACCTCATTTCTGACATTTTTATTGCTGTCACTCTCAGGATTGAGATCGTCTTCATTTTCAACTGGTCCAGAGCTGTCTTTATGAGTGGTTATTTGAACTTGTTCTTGAAAAATTTCGCTAGAAGTAGTGATACTCTCCTTTGTTGGGAGACGATTTTGAGGAGACAAGGTCAGAGAAGCTGTTCTTGAAAATGATATCTTAGGGAGTTTTACCGCTCCTATTGTCGAATTCTGAGATTCTAAATGTGCTTGCGATAAAGGCTTGCGTTCAGTGTGAGGATTTTCCCTGTCGAGGGTATTTACACGTGCAGAGACTGGCGTGTTGGTACGAGATCGATTCGGCAAATCTGTTTTCTCCATGGTCGGAAGTTTTGTGATTGCCTGAATTCGAGGGACCGATTTAGATCGTTGATTCAGAAACTTTAATTCCGCCTCTGCAAACATATTAGACAGAGCCTGCTCTTGATGCTTCTTAGTGAGAAAAGCGATCTTCTTAGGATCGTAATTGTTTTCTCTCACCGGAGACTTTTTCTGAGTCTTCAATTTCACCCGCAAAGTTTCGTTTCTCGGTCTGTCAGTGAAATATTCCGGTTCGAGAGGGTCCCTCAGACTAGTTTTAAAAATGCTGCCTTTTAACATCAAAGTGGTATGACTGTCCCTCTGGATTTGTTTGAGTAAACTCCTATTAATAAGATGAGATTTGATATCATGGATTATCGGCTGTTTTTGAGGAGGGATTAAGGTCAGTTGATGTGTTTTGACCGGTATAAGGTTAGCTGTAATAAAAGGAAGAGTTTCTCTGTGAGTGTTTCTCGACGGATATACTTGGTTGATATGCATAAGCGATTAACCCTACTTTATCATGTACTAAATCGAAAAATAAAATTTTTATGCTCTTGAATTTTGGTCTGTTAATCTGATTTCCAGCACTCATTATAATAGGCCTTCTGACCTATTATAACTCATTTGTGAAGTTCAAAGGGTTACTTTTTCCATAAGTCCAGCTTCGAAGGATTTTAATTCATCATTAGAGAAAAGTATATCCAGAGTAGCAATGATAAGAACATAATCGTCACATTAACAACAGAAAAAAAAAAACTGCCAATTTTGTGAAAGCATCTCATCTCTTTGGTGGAAACATTTTCTCAACATGTCTGTGAAATACAAGTTGTCTTCAAAGCTGATGAGAGGGTTTTTTTTTGTTGCTTGAATTGAACTACATTTATTCTCTCTGTCATATCATTAGAAAAAACAATTTCCATCTGGTATCGTCTCTGACAGCGAGGTTCTTGAACTCTCTCCAATCACTCACTACTTATAGAAGAAGATTATCATCTTGCTCTTATTAATCTAATTATAGATCTAGTCAGGTACTCTAGTTCCTAGGCTGTGTATGCTCAAAAAGTGTGCAGATTCTACGATTATCTACTCTACGCACGTTATTCCAATTCGACTTAATTGCCTTCTTTATAGCGAAACAATTTTATATTTGTGTATATTAGGTGGCATCTGCTGGTGTTACCAAATGACTTGCACTTAAAAACAGGAGTGTATATTCTAACATCCCCAAAATTCCTTACTATTGCGAATCACGAATGAAGGAGCTATCTTTGATGATGCTAAACATTGAAGTTGTAGATCGAGTTCAGCTGTTAAGTGGCGTAGCCTCGAAACCTGAAAAGGTACGAACTCTTCAATCTATAGACCTGGACAACGTTGATTTTAGATGACAAAGCATTTTTTGAACAGATTACGTTATCATGTCCGAGGTATATCTTTCTTAAGCGGATTGAACTTTAAATACTTTATTGACGGAGAAAAATGAAGAGATTGGATCCGCTGAAATATTTCCCCGAATTTCAATATAACTTCAATTTCAGACTTCGCCACCTTGGTTTGATATTTTCTGGTATGTGAACTTTGTTACACAACAACCACAATCTCCACTTTTCCTCTATAGTTGGCTATTTTTGCTACGATGTCTACATCTGTTATCAAGACTACTATGAAACCAAATATCTCTACACGAAAAATTACGGTGATATCCGAAAAAGTTCATTGCAAAGAGAATTTTCAACCAAATATGGTCATCCTATCGATGCTGGAGGATACCCTGATAATGGTAACTCAAAAATTTTATATCTTATTCGTAAATGATTATCTCCTGTCAAAAGGCAATACCACAATCTCAGAATATCTCCCTGAAGCGGATGAGGTCGCTATCCAAGCAGCAAAGCTCAGATATAAAAACCGATACGATGAATTTTCTCGTCTATTTCCTTCAGCAATGATATTCGGATATCACTTCCCAGCTGCAGCAGCTCTGGCAATTTTTGCATTTACGACTGTGAATCACAGGATTGATGAGCTTGAAAGAGAACCAAAATCTGAAAGCGAGAAAGATCGAGCTTTGCTGACGAGTGAATATATCTCCTGTCGAAATTACAAAAATTACATTTCTTGGTTTATATATGGAGGTGCTTTAGTATCTTCTGCTAAAGTTTTTCTCACCCAATTGAAGTGATGATCGTTTTGAATGATGTGGATATTCAGCGTAAAGTATACAACAAATATATGTAAATATAAGGACATGCTATATTTGAAAAGAATTCACATGGATTTAGTTTCTAAACTCGGACAGTTAATCTATGATGCTCATAAATTTAGTTTGCATTTAGAGATGCTTGCAAGCTATATTCATAGGTACTCTTGCGGAGAGCCTCCATAAAGATTAAGATAGTAGTTGATACTCCATTGTCCATTCAAATAATAATGTTTTCGCTGATACCTGGCTATTGCATTTTATCCTGTCTAAGAAGTGAGGGAGTTCAAACACCTCAATTCGCTTCCACTATGGAGATAGTAGCTCAAAACTATTTAGTTTATATGATGATTCAAATTCCATTGTTGAATGATTTAGCAAGATAGAAATTTATTTTCAAGAGATGAACCTAGCTTCTCACTTGCTAAATCTCATGTGAATCAACTACTATTTTTCACTATTTTAGATAAAGGTTTTCTAAAGTATCTTAGAGAAACTAAATATGGTTATTAGCAGCGAAGATGTTCTGAGGGTCAATCTTCTCTTTGAGACCTCTCAATACTTTAATTCCGTTTTCTCCGATGCTGTCTTTCATGAACTGCTTTCTCAGCTTTCCAACACCTACACAAAAAGAAATAAGTTTCAGAATGCTTTTTAAGCTTTCCATACCGTGATGGTGAGAGATAGATCCTCCATTCTTCAGGATTTCCACTCTAGCGTTTTCTTCAATCATTTCGTAAGCGTGGAGTGGGTCCTTGATTCCTGAGTAATCGAATCCGAAGTAGATGTAAACTGCAGCACCGCTGTCGTAGACTTGGGTTACTCTGTAGGCAATCATCGGCTTTCCTCTGACACCTAACTTTTGGCAGTCATCCTTAATTCTCTTCTCGACGGCCTTGCAAAGTGGGTAGACCTTGCTCCAAGGAACCGAGGTTTCGAAAGACTCACCGAAGAAGGCATAATCCATAACGAAGTCACGGATGTAAGCAATCATGAATGTCATGAAGTAGCCTGACATACCATTCTCTGAACCTATAAATAAAAAATGTGTTTATACGTAGTTTCATAAAATTATCTTTTACCTCCCTTAATGGCTCCGTATTTGGCTGCAATGGTGTAAACAGTGTGCTCTTGAGTTTTAACGAGCTCTGGTGTTCCTTCGAACATGATGGTGGCTGCGGTGATCTCATCTTGGTTGAACTTCTTCACTTTGAAGAGGTAGTATTTCTTCAGATTGTCCAGCATAACTTGATGCTTGTCGTGCTTTTCGGTTTTCAATGCGGCACCGAATTGGAATTGAGTGTTGTCCATCAATCTCAAGCTGGCAGGCCAGATTCCAGATCGTGCGACTTCATGCATGAATTTGCATCCAAGATCAAAGTTCTTAAAAACCAGAGATCCGTATTTGACGCAGGATGGAATTTCCTTCACTTTGATAACGGCTTCGGTGATGATTCCGTAGTTGCCCTCTGAGCCCAGAATGAAATGATTCAGATCAGGGCCTGAAGAAACTCTTGGATGTTGGTCAGCGACTTTGTTAACTGTTCCAATAGGAGTCACAATCTTGATATTTAAAACGATGTCATCGATGTTTCCGTAAGCGTTCTTCTTCATTCCTGAGGCTCTGGTCGAGATCCAGCCACCGAGAGACGAAAACTCAACAGAATCCTAAACAAAAAAAAAGAAAGTTAAATAATAGGAAAATAAGTGTTGAGAGCTACAGGCTCGTGACCACAAGTGACGCCGTATCGTGCCAGTTCCTTTTCAAGATCGACTCCGATGATTCCAGCCTCAACACAAGCAGTCATATTCTTTCTGTCAACCCATTTCACGTGATTCATTCTGGTGACATCCACAGACACAATCATTCTTTTTTCTTCTGGATTCAGCATTAAAGCCTGGGTGACGTTGGTACCACCACCGTAAGGGATCAGGACAACATTATGTTTCATTGCAAGCTCGACGAGCTTCTCGGCTTGCTCGTGTGAGTTAATGAACACCACAGCATCCGCAAGGCGTTTCAACTTGCCATGTCTAATCTCCCAGATTTCTTGGAGCGAGTGACCATGAGAGTGCTGGACTCTGACCTTTGGATCCAGAGAAATTTCGTGAACTTTGCCTTTGAGCTCTTCGAGGAATTCTTGGTTGAGATTTGGCTCGTCAACTGGCATCTCCTTTTGAGCGGGGGTTTTATTCTTGAAATTAAACTGGAATGTGTTTTCCATCCATTCTCTGGCTTTTGGCAGTCTCTTTCCACTTGCCATGTATCTAGTTCCTGTGAGTTCGACAAAGCCTTGGCTGTCTAACTGCAATTTGGTGTCTTTATAGCCCCACCCATTGTGTTTAAACCAATCGAGTTTGTGAATTGATCGCTGAAAGGAGGTATTAGAGATGAGATCACGGTAACTCAAGGCAAAAGATAGATTACATTTTCAGGGATAGGCGCAACACCTGTTTCGTTAGGTATCAACAATTGACCACCGATATTTTGAAGTCTCTCCATAAACGGGCAGTAACAAGAATCTAAGTTAGCTAATTGCAAATTAATGATTCAATTCTTGCCTTAATTAGGTTTTGAATAAGTATGCGTTTTTAAGAAAAGCTAAATTTAAACCTGGACTGCAGTAAGCTGTCCCACCCCTATGCATGTGAAGTCTTACTATGGACGCAAATATTTGAAAAAAACAATGAGTAGTGCCTATTTTTTTGGGAGTCACAGTTATTATTAGATCAATTATGGAACGCGGGATTACCCACAGCAAAATTCCAAAATAGCTGCTTAATAGCATGACTTCAAAAAAATCAATTGATTTAAAATGAAGGGAGATACTTTTGCTGTAAGCTTTAAATAGCATCTAATGACTTAGAAAATAAAAGGCACGTTGAGGGCTTTAGCTCTGTTGGAGCTATTAGCTATTAATTTTCTCAGAATGATCCTTAGGCACCCTTCTGGTGCCATTGTGAGAAGTCTTAAAATTTAAGGGACTATTCATATCATTAAGAATGCCCTTAGACTCAGGAAAACTTGATCAAATTTGAAGCTAGGTTAGATTTAATTACCTTAATCGAAAATTTGTTTCATTGCCAACCAAAAGTACCTATTTAGCTTTTTGAACGATGGATAACACACTTGCAGAGCCGTTGGAAGCGAAGATTAACACAACACAAAAATCCATGCGTGATCGTCCTGTTCGATGGGCCATCCTTTTCTTCACCTGCTTCTTCATTGTGTCCAGATACTACAATTTCGATGTCCCTCAAGGTATTCAAAAAGCCTTGCAGGCAGAGCTTGAGCTCACTCCGATTCAATACAATTTGCTCTATACTGTTTATGCCGTTCCCAATATTGTCTGGCCACTGTTTGCTGGAGCAACAATTGATAAAATCGGCTGCAGACTTTCAGTACTTATCTTTGGGTCATTTGTGGTATTCGGACAGCTCTTCTTTACGATTGGCTGTTACGCAAAGAGCTTCGCGATGCTTATTATCGGTAGAATGATACTCGGAATCGGCGGAGAGGCTATCGTCGTCATTAAAGTGCCTATTGTGGCACGATGGTTCCGACCTCACGAACAAGGTCTCGCTACTGGTATTATGTTTGCTGCTTGCCGTTCTGGGTCCATACTTCAAGGCTCGATGACTCCGTTTATTTATAAAACTAGCGAGAGCATTGGATTGGCCGGAGCAGCTGGAGCTATTTTCGCTGCAATTTCTTTGACCTCTGGGTTGCTATGGATCGTCCTTGACAAGAAAGCAGAGGATTACGATAAGAGCCAAAACATTCCAAGAGAACGAGAGCTCAACCTTGCGTCAATTCGTGAATCTGATGCTGGTAACATGGATGCTGCGCGCCTTAAAAAAATTTTCACGCCACTCCTGTTGGTTATGGCCATAAATGCTGGCTTAATCTGCGGTACATTGTACACCTTCCTCGGAAACGCCAACAAATATCTCCAAGAGCGCGCTGGGCTCTCAGGCGAAGCCGCTGGTCAGTATATCAGTATCCTCTACGTTCTCTCCATGGCCTTGTCACTCGTGTTCGGTAAGTTAGTCGACATTTTTGGACGCCGAGCCCATGGTGTTACTATTGCAAGCTCCATTGCCACAATTTCTTTTGCGATCTTCCTTTTGCTTCCAGACTGCAGTGGATGCTCCACTTTCCTCTTCCCAATGCTGCTTTTGGGTGTCACTTTGGCCCTCTGGGCAGCTTGCCTCTTCCCTTCAATCACTCTCGCCTCCAAAGCAAATGTAGTTGGAACGTCGATGGGTTTCGTTAACATTGTCATCAATATTTTCCAGGCAGTCTACCCTCTCATCGGAGGCGGTGTTCAGAAAGACTCTTCAGAATACGAGCACGGATATTATTGGCCTGTCTTCTGCTATCTCGTCGGAGCAGTTGGTGCAATAGTTTCTGGAGTTTTGATCACATTATTCGACACGAAAAAGTTGCTCAATGCGAAAAATGTTGCAAAGAATCTTCCAAGCATCAAACTTTCAGGAGAATACAAATTCGAAGATGCTCCGAGTTCAATGGATCAAGGAATTTCTCACAGCGCAGTTAATAGTAGCTAAATTTAGCAAAGGAAAATTTCTCTTTGATAGGTTATCTATACATTGAAAGTCCTGACATTCTAATAATGTACTCTCTAACGAGTATATTCATTACAGCAGATATTCGAGCTATTTGCTGATGTAATCTTGAAAAATAAACATGAAATTCTGTTGATATTTCAGTTTGACTCTCTTCGTCTTTAGGCAATTGTTAAAGTAGTATCGGTAGATCTTGGTCATTTTGTGCTTTCTAGTGCTTTTTTGATCCTTGCGACTCACTGAAGCAATCGAAAAAAGCCAATACTGCCCTACATCACCAAACAATTCTCAAGGATAAGCACAGCACAAGATCAATTTCATAGAGATCAATTTTTTCTCTTCTTATCTCATTCCATTTATTATTAATTCAGGTTTGTAAATCTAAGGACTTGATCCCACTATATTTATGAATCTCTTTTATAAGATTTCACACTCTAATAACCCTTATTGTGCTAACGAGAGAATATCGATTTAAAATTGATTAGATCTTTTGGATCAGCGGATCTGCTTCTAAAATCCCTGAGCGATTTTCATGAATTCTTTATCGGTAATCTATAAAGAGAGATAAGTAACTGACGATATCGAATGAACAGTACCTTTCCGCTCTTGTCGACGTCAAGATGGAGGAATAAGTCATTCCATTCCTTCTCGGTCAGGTTGGCTCCAGCCATAATTTCTTTGAACTCACCAATGGCAATAAAGCCATTGTTGTCCGAGTCGAAGTATTTATAGGCCTTGAGAAGCAACTCAGGAGAGAGGAGTTGTTCTCTGCTAAAGCAAGCAAGAACGAATTCTAATCATCCAGGTTATGTCAGCCAGAACTGTAAGTGAGTCATTTGTATACCATTAAAGTCAATTTCTCCAGATTCATTAGAATCGACAGCCTGGAATATCTTCTCGATTTCCTCTGGGGTTAATTCAGAACCGAAAGCGAGTTTGCAGCCTTCAAGGACTTCTTCCTTGGAAAGAGTACCGTTTCCATTTTTATCAAGCTCAACGAAAACTTTCTGGAGTTTCTCCTTGCTTGCTGATGGAAGGAGGTGAGTGGTTATCAAATAAAAGATGGCATGTTGAAGATTGTTTTTAATCTAAAAACAAAATTAATTGAAAGTCATCAATACGACAGTGCACCTTGAAGTTAGAGAGATTGCTGAGAGCGCGGGCATCGATAGGCTGAGTTGAGGTATTACTTTGGATCCATGAGTGTTGGTAGGCATCGGCAAGTGAAATTCTTTGGTCTGGGTCAGCAACGAGCAACTTGGAGATGAGGTCCTTTGCTCCCTCAGAAATGTCCTTCCATTCTTCACCTATCGCAAGCAGGGAGAGGTTAGTGAAGGCTGATTGATAAAGAAATATACCTTCAAAACTGTATTTAGCAGCTTTGATTTTTGCTGTGATTTCCTTGTTGGTGCTGCCAGTGAAAGGAGGGTTGCCACCAAGCATGATGTAGAGAAGCACACCAATTGACCAGGCATCGGCTCTCTCATCATAGTTCTTCTTCAGGATCTCAGGAGCGATATAGGTGTACTATTTTCCGGCATAAAATATTAGCTCCCACTATTTACAATTGTTTTTGGGGTACATTTCCAACGAGTTTTTGGAGCTTTTCGCCAGGAGTAAATTTAGTAGCAGAAGCGAAATCAATTAATTTAATACTAGCGTCAGGGGCATCTGAGGCGAAAAGGAAGTTTTCAGCCTTAATGTCTCTAAAAAAAGTCGTTTTGATATAAAAAAGTGTTGTCAGATCTTTACCTGTGCATGATTCCGTTCTGATGGAGATAATTGACAGCTGAAATGATTTGTTTCATATAATCAGCGGCTTGGCTTTCAGAGAACTGAGAGAGAGCTTTGATTCTGTCAAAGAGGGCACCACCTGTGTAGTATCTTAAGGGAAAAATTTGTAAACTAGGAGAAGTAGGAAGGTTTTACTCAGAGATCATGTAGAAGCTCTGGTCATCTTGGTAAACTTCGCAGACTTTCATAATATTTGGATGATCCACACCTGTTAGGATCTTTGCTTCTTCGAAGAAGTTTCCACCGTCTGTAAGGACAGCTTTGGTTTTAGGGATCACTTTCATTGCATAGCTAAGTTTAGTGTCGATGTGGCCCACCACAAATACGATGTTAGCGCCTTATTTAAAAAAAAAAATGATAATCAAAACGGCTGGAGCGATAAATCATTTACCGTTGGAAATTTGTCTTCCAATCTGGTAATTTTTGTTAAGCTCGGAGTCTCTTATAGGGGAGAACAGGTCGGTGCTGACCTTGAATTTGGGTAATTTAACATTTGCCACTTCTTTCACTTTCGCGTTCTCTTTGGCAGAGAATTTTGATTTCTTTTCAGGCTCTGGTTGATACTTTGCCTCTTCATGATGTTTTTGTTCTTCCGTATGGTTGGTTTCAGTATAAGGCTGGGTTTGAGGGATGGACTCTGATCCTATCTCTTTTTGGCCAGCAGGATAGCTGGATTGAATTCCTTCATTTTCATTGTAAAGGAGAGGCTGTTCCAATGGCTTCACAGTCATACCATCATCTTGGGCCTTAGCAACAGGGCAACAAACTCCCATAGAGAATATCTTCGCTAACTAACTTGCAAAAAAAAATACTAAATTTGTATTTAATTTAAATAAACGAGTCAAGATCTTTTTTTTTTTAAAAAAAACGCTCGTTTATAATCATCGTCAAAAAATCAATACACAGAAATTTACTCGCTCTTAGCTATGCATTGAGTTAATTTTCTTCATTTTTCTACTCACTATTTTTCAAGCACCTAAAGTCCCAACGCTTTGCCACAGTACTTTAATTTTTTTTTTTTCTTGGTTCCTAGGAGTATCTTTAATTTAATGTGAGTATGCATGATATCTTTAAATAAAACGCACTGACTTTTGAAATTTGCTGGAAAATAGGTTAGTTAAAGTAACACCACTGACATGTTGCTGGGTTAGCTGAGTCACTCTCTAGTGGAGAATCTTTCTTGGAAGACAATCAAAAACTTTCGCTGAACAAGAGCTTAGCTAATTACAATCCCCTCACACAAATATTACATCTTACTGTCTTTCCACCGTTATTCGCTATATTTAAAATGTAATTTTTGAAAAGAGTGAAAAAAAAAAAACCAAAACGAAATTTCTATGTTTTCTTTTTGCTGATACCAGCTTATCACAATGAAATAATATGTGATTTTCGAAATAACAGTGAACTATCTAACGATATTCAAGAAGGGTAGTGAAGATATTGATGAAGTTAATGGCTTTATAGAGGGGTTGTAAATTTGTGAGACCTTTTATTGTTCTTCAATTCGAACATTCTGGCTTGCTGGTAATATTTTTCACTAACGTATGTCTAACAGCAGCAATTCACACTCTCATCTTCACTGTATCTTATGTTAACAAAATATTGAGAATAATGAGGGAAAAACCCTTTACAAAAAAAAAAATCAAATAAAACTACTACAGCTTTAATTTTTCTGGTATTTAGATTTATTCTCCTTTTGATAAAATGGGACTGGCATGCATCAGAAGGCAATTCTGTCGAGACAGCTGTCACTAGAACTTGTTTTCGAATGTGTTAACAGCAATATCCCTTTCTATTAGCATGGAATTACCATCATTTCTCTATGGTAAATGGCAGCAATTCGAAAATTTGAGAAATCACCTCCTCTTATATTGGAAAGTTAGAGATGGTATCTGAGCATTCGAGGAAACCATTCGAGGGTAGAGTGCGTTTTACCTAAAATTAATTTCAGGCCACTGAAATTTCCAAATTTAAGCTGTTGATTCAAATAAAACTTATTCACACTGGATAAATACTTCGAAAAAGCCTGCCATATGATACGAACCAAGCAAGGACTCCTTCTGGTAAACACACGCCTCACAGGTAAAAAAGAAAAAGGATATTTGAATACAACAACTCAATAATTAGGTGCTAAATCTGACACCTCATTCAAATCACCCAAATCTCTCAATACATCGACTACGCATAGATCGCCGACAGTTGAGAAAAAGGTGGAAAGATTCAACACACCAAGAGGTGTCCAAAAGCTTCATGTCCCTGTGCAGATCTCTACGCCAAGGAGAAAAAATACGAAAAAGCTCACTCAATCGAAATTTTTTCAAGAAGAAATAAAATTGGATTTGGATAAAAAGGAAACAACACTACCTAATGATGACATAACAACCCTGCTCTCCCCTACTGTGATGCTGCCGAAAATCAACAGAGTGAGAAGTAAGGTTCAGCCAACAGTGCCAAAGCCTGAACTTACTCTTGTTCCAATGAAACAAACGAGCGAGCAAATTGAGTTTTTGCAGCAATCATTAAAAAACCACTTCGTCCTCATTAATCTCACTGAAAGACAGCTGTAAACCTTTAGAAAACGCCCTTTTTCTCAGTTTTTTTTTTGTTGTTGCTTTAGTCGACAGCTCGCAATGGAAATGGAATATTTGGAGAATAAGACCGAATCTGATGTGAAAGTATGTGCGCAAGGGGAAGAAGGAGATAGCTTCTATATTATTGGTAAGAAATGAGTATTTATCAGCTACAAACTTGATTTGCTTGTTTAAAGACAAGGGCACAGCAGACGTCATTGTTGATGGCGAGAAAAAACGAGAACTCACTGCAGGACGAGGGTTTGGTGAAACTTCATTACTATATAACAAAAAGAGCACTAAGACAATCGTTGCGAAGCCTCACAGTGGCTTTTGGAGGATTAACCGAAAGAAGTACCGTGAATCGCTCTCTAAGCAAATTCTGACTGAGTACGATATCAAACTTGAATTCGTGCAGAAGGCGGACATTTTTGGTAAAGGTTTTTCAATTGCTTCTCAGTAATTTTTGAAAAGCTGCACTAACACCCGAGCAGAAACAGGAAGTCACAAATTTCGCGGAAATCAAGACTTATCAAAAGGGCATGGAGATTTTCAAACAAAATACACAATCTCAGGATTTTTATATCCTCATTGAGGGTGTGGTTGTGTTGATGAGTGGGTCCTACGAGATCAAGAAGTTACTCAAAGGTGATTGGTTCGGAGAAGAGGCACTTTATCCAAGAACGATGAGAAACCATACGGCTAGAGCGTTTGGGGGTCCTGTAAGCTGAATACACATTTGATTATGCCAGATATTTAAATATTTAGTGTAAATGCATCGAGATCCCGAAGGCGAGGCTTCAAAACGTAATTGGAGATAGTTTGGAGTTCATGATCTATCGAAACATTCAAAGAAATGCGATTCGAAAGAGCGCAATCGGCAGTAAATTAACTGAGCTGCAGATCGAGAAGATTGCTGACTTGATGGAAATCAAAAAATATCACGATGGAGAAGTCGTTCTTCGTAAAGGGTCCAAGCTAGGCATGAAGCTATTTATTCTACTTGAAGGAGAGCATGTACAGACAGTAATACTTGATTTAGGGTTCCTGCCTCTAACTACCTTTCCAAGAGTAAAACAGAGAAGATTGTGGCTTATAGAGGGACCCTTTTCGGGGCAGGTTACTTGCTCAGCGCGACTGGGGCTGAGTTCAAACAGTGATTAACTTTTCTCATCAGTTATAATAACAGTTATTTCGCTATTGTCAGTACTGAAGATGATTACGTAATCGAGGGCGATGGAATTATCTCAGAAATTTTTACAACAGAGCTGACGCTGAAACTTGGTGGCACAATCGAGCAACTAGCTGCTATGAACGAGAGATCTCACGAAGTAAGAAGTCGAATTAATGAATAATTCATCAACACCTAAATGCAAAACTATAGAGAGGGCTTCAGGATAATGCATCCACTAAAATAGCGAAAAAAGATTTGGAAAACTTCAAGCTTCAAGATTTCAATTACATTAAGACTCTCGGCTCTGGACATTTCGGCAAAGTATATTTGGTGCGCCAAAAGGATTTTAAACATTTCTTCGCATTGAAATGCATCTCGAAAGAGCTCATTTACAAGGAACAAATCCAAGACCTTGTCCAAGTACAGCCGTCATATATAAGTGAATTTAATCTCACATCTTTACAATCATGCAGGAAGAGAAAGAGGTTCTTGAAACAGTCAACTATCCGTTTATTGTGCAGTTCATGAGAACATTCAAAGACAGTCACTTCATTTATTTACTCGAAGAGTATTTGAAAGGGCTCGAACTCGGAGCTGTTATCCACAAACTTGGTGAGTCATCTTTATTCACAGCATAAACTTAATTTACCTTCAGGTATACTCACTCCAAAGCAAACGCGATTTTACATTGGTTGCTACATTCTCTCTATCGAATACCTTCATCGGAAAAACATCATTTATCGAGATCTCAAACCTCAAAACACGATTGTCGAAGAAAACGTAAAAAGTTTTCCTGATTTGGGAGTGAGCTAACGTTTGATAGGGTTATCCGAAATTAATTGACATGGGAGTTGCGAAGATCATGAAGGATAAAGCCAATCGAACTTTTACATTCTTAGGGACACCTATGTTTGTAGCGCCGGAGATCATCCAAGGAGGTGGCTATGATAAAAACGTTGATTTGTGGTCGATCGGAGTCTGCATGTACCGGTTTTTGACCGGGAAATACCCATTTTATAGTGACTCAGACGACCCTAAAGAAATTTACGAACAAATTCTGAAAAAAGAATTGAAAATTCCGGCTCATTTAGACTTTGAAACACAAGCTTTGCTACGACAATTACTCAGCAGGCAACCAGAGGCCAGACTAGGAGGGTCGTTCCAGAATCTGAAAAATCATGAGTGGTTCGAGGACTTCGATTGGGTAATTCTATTCTTGAAGTTCCATGCTAATAAATTTGTTGGTAGGACCAATTATATCAGAAAAAATTGGAACCTCCTTATATACTGAAAAAGGAAGACACGATTACTGATGAAGAATTGATACAAATCAATGAAGATGCGATTCCTATTGCTGATCAAATTCAAAAAGACTACCAAGTATCTCCAGCCCCAACAAATGGCAGTAGTAAGTTTAAGTCCTATTCCTCTAATGGCCAATCCAAAGTGATTGATGAGAAATGGGAGGATGATTTCTAAAGTGCGAGCGCAGCTAATTCTTTTAGAAGCTTGACTCTCATCAATGACACAGTCTGCTTTATTTGAGTAGTTATTTAGCTCCACTTTTCTCTATTGTTAATGGGTGTTCGCTTGCTTGGTGGAAGATATTTCAATATTATTGCAGAAATTATCAACAATATCTTTACTTATCTAAAGAAACAAGGATGTTTAAAGGGTTCATTAACAAGTTAAGCTGCGAAATCGTATTAATATCACTAATTACAGCTACCGCGAAAATATTTCACGAGGGTGAACTTTCGCACTATTAACTTAATTCCAAAATCACATCCCGAGAGGTTGTTAAAAAAAAGAACTATAGCCGCGAATATTTTTTTTCTAGTACTGGTATATTACTTTGCTCCTTTTCATTTAATTACTTGAGACCTATTGTAGCTTCATCTGCAATTAAGTTCATCAAGGAACTCAGCAGCATTTAACAAAGGTGTCTTTAATTCGTGGCAAAGGAATCACTTAAAATCTCAGCAAGTTTCTCCTGCCCTATTAAACAACTCATCAGCCGATACTTCACATCCAATAATAAATAATGTTTGCCTGCTGGTGAACGATATTTAGCAGATTCTAACTAATGTTTCGAAACATTTTTTTTGTGTGGTAAATTTGAGAATTTCCATCACATTCAGACATAAAATGCTTATGAAGTAGTTTGTATGAAAATAATTTATATTTACAATATTGCCGTTGATTTCTTCCAATAACAATGCGAAATATGTACAATGCATGCAAGAGAAGCTCCATCCTTTTCCTGCATTTCGTCGTTGATCACTCCATATCTGCCCAGAATTGCAGTATTTGATCAAAATGATTTGAGTTCTCGGAGTAAGCTTGCAGAACAGTTTCATACTCTTTAACAAGATGTTTAAGTTTCGCCTAAGGATCGATGAGAATTAATATTTCGATTATTATTACTTCGCGTTCTGCCAGTTTAAGAAGGCTAAGCTGGTTGTCATAAGTGACTTTTTTAAGCAAAAGCCGGAGATCGGCCACCTAGAATATCAGTTATTCGCTTTAGTTCAAATATCTTTAATACTTGGCCCACAAGTTCTTCTCTTTCAGATTCAATAATGGAGTTTCTGGTTTGTAACTCACTAAAAATATGTTACTAATCTCAATTTGCATGAGAAACTACCGTAATTGTTCACGAAGTAATTCAATCTCTCTCGAATTACAATAACAAGGGTTCGGATAGCCGTTAGTGCCAAAAGATGTGCTTGAAACGCATCCTGAAGAGGAGTCAAGACTGCCACCAACAATGATTGCTTGAATTTGTTGACTTTGCATGATAGTGGCCATATGGTCTTTGAGCTCAAAAGTTGGAATCGGAATAAAAAATTGGAGATAATTTCATATTCGTGTCCTCTTAAATACTCGAGATCACGACTTAAATTTACGTATTTTGATCTGATCAGATGGAGTTTGCTGCGTAGTATAAATAATAGCGAATGAGCTGATTCACTGAGAAAGTTGACAGAATTTTGTCAAAAAAACCTAACACCGTTTTTTTTCAAGGTGTCTTCCTGCTGTTGGCATTATACATGCTTTTAATCAAAGGTTAGACCCTGTATCCCCTACTTTGAGCAATCTCCTTGCTCCAATTATCAATTCATCAATGAATACAATGAAGTCTAGAGTCTTTCGAGAACACTCACCAAATCCAGTGATGGTCTCCCCATGAAAATTCCTTTTGAAAGTAATTACACAGTTCTATTCATGATACCCCACACACGACCGAAGCTCCATATTCTAATTTACAGATTTATCCATATCACGCATGTAGTTTTGTGGTAGAGATCTTATTCTTTCATCTATACTAGATAATACTTCTTTGAAGCTGGATAGCTCTATTTTCCGCTACAAAGAAAAGAGTATTCGTACCATAGAAATTAAGATCTATTCCTTTACGTTCAGACCAAAGTTAGTTTACTTTTCAATCGAGCAGACGCCTCTTTGAAATATTTATACTGCCAGCTGTTAAATCGCTCTGATTGGGATACCATCAGTCTCGTGAAAACTTAAAGAAAGGTTTTTTTGAATGAATTCCGGTCCTAAGTGCGCGCAATCATTTTTCGCAAGATCTCTTGATTGTAAATATCTTCCTTTCATACACAATATTTTGATTCCCATGAAAAGCGACATTATACTGGAACCAATTCTTTATACCTCATCGCCTGCCTTATAATTTATAAAATTTACTCGAGAATACTTTGGACTCTCTTTATTTGAAGCGACTCTCAAAAGCGAAGAATAAGTCTTCTCGGCCCAAAAGAGGCCTTTTTTAAATTGTTTCTGGTACATTTCCCTCATATAGCCAAGGCTCAGAGATTCATAAGTTCTCTTGCTAGGTCATAGGTTGTTACTTCAAACATATAGCAATATTATCCTGAATCGAAGTATATTTAATCAACTTTCCAGAACCAGATTCGAAGAAGCAATCAATGATTCTTAAAACTTCTATCATGAACCGAAATTAGTTTTTTAAAATTCAAGCAGCTTTGTAAAATTTAATTCAAAAAGCGCTTGACGTTCCGACACATTGCGCGGCCGACCTGATGTCTGTATCACATTCGTACCCGAAAAATTTATCCAGCACTGCCTAACACCTTAGTTTAGCTGATAATCTTTTTCCTAATAAGACTTTTGATTAAGATTTCTCGAGTAAATCTCTTTTTTTATGGACGACCCATATAATCGCTGCTTGACTCTTTTTCTCTGGAATACCTCTACGTAATAGGAAAAACGAACACAACAAACCATTATAATGGGAATTTTCAGTCCTCCAGGGCGATAGTTTTAACTTTCATTAATAATCCCCATAAATACCGTTATGAAGGATATTATACGGCGTTGCTCATCGAAAAGTTCAGAATTCTCATCCATTATTGATGAACGATTAGAAACAAATACTTTTATTAGTTTCGTAGCTTAATCAAAGTTTAATTTGCTCTCTTGATGCGATATTATCAAATTATTATTATTTCACTCTAATCAGGAAAGGACGCTAGCACTGCACTAATGGGAAGAAGAAAAATCGAAATGAAGGCCATTGAAGGCAAGAAGAACCGAATCGATACGTTCCACAAGAGAAAAGTGGGACTTGTGAAGAAAGCTGCCGAACTTTCTATGCTTTGTGGCATAAAAATGCTTTTAGCTTTTGAAGATCTCAACGGAGATGTCTTTAAATACTCAACTCATGGAATCTTCGAGCCCCGGGAGTATTTCCGTGAGTCGTGGACTTCGTATTCAGCAACAGCAAAGACAGCTGATGACTATCCTGATTTTTTCGCGAGGTTGTATAAAAAAAGAAAGCCAGCTGAATCGAGCGAGAGCAATCGAACTGGAGGAGACACCATCGACCAGGAACAAGAGAAAAGCGATGACGATGATGATGGCATTTCTATTGATGAAAACTCTCCTAATGAGCCGAATGAGGAATTGGAAATCCAGAATGGGCAACATTTAGAGAAACCCCTAAGAAGGAATGGCTCAACCGAAGAAAATTCAGTACTAGAGATTGTCGAGGATTTTGGCAGACGACTCTCACTGTTGACTCTTCCTGGTAATGAAATTTATGCAAGTGAAGCTAAGATGCTCCTGAATACAGTTTCAGATACAATCGAAAAATTCAGACGTCCTCAGCATAAAACTACATTATTAGAAAAACCATTCACTCGACAAATGATGCAAGGTGGAAATCGACGAAGAACAGTTGGACCCGCTAACGATCTCAGTAATAGGACTAATGCGAGTTTTATGGCACAGGGAAATAATAGCTTTGCAAAACTTCCAACGTTGGACCTTGACCACACAGACAGAAGAAACTCAATGTTCGCACCAATGGGTATTGGAAGCATTATTTTTGAAGAGCCCGAATTCAAGGAAAGATTTTCTATGTCACCGATAAACAAAACACCCAAAGATAATAACGGAGGTTTTGGAGAAAGACATAGTGGGCAAAGACCTCCAGAATTGAATCGAGAATTCATATCAGCACCTGCGTTCCCTAATTTCATGCCAAGATATCAAAACTACCAAATGGAATATGCAGACCCAAGACTACTCACGATACGAAACTCGTTTTCCATAGTCCCTGAGACCACAAAAATGTTTAGTACTCCTCTCAGCTTTGATCCTCATCTGCGTACTCCTACTTTCGAACCTACTCATTTACGTTCCCCCAGCTTCGAGCAACCACAGTTACAGCGGTTTGCTTCATTTGGAATACCAAGCACTGCTGCCCAAAGTCGTCCTACCTATTACGGAAACCAAGATGTTTCAAGAGATTTTAACCAAGAATCGACAGACGTCACTCAATTCGTAAATTCAGAAGCACCACAAAGGTCTCAATTTGCCAATCAAGTAGAAGAGCAATTCACCCAGCCAGAGCCCCAAAGAAATCCTCAATTTGTCACTCCAGAACAACAAAGGAACTCCTCTACTCCTTTTAATGGCGCTCTAGAGCAAACTCCGAGAAGTTTAGTTTTCAATCCAAACATGAATAATATCTCACTTGATTTCCGCCAATTACGCTCAAATGAACGACATAATTCATTTGGCACTCTACTAAACGTATCTAAGCTAGATTCTCCTCATCAAAATCCACAGTCTCAGCAGTCTCAACTGGAAATCAGCAAGAATAATACGAAAGAAGCGTGGTTCAGTCTCAGCAAATTAGATAATTCGGTTCTTGACCAAAGTATTATATCAAAGGAGAATCCGAATACTATGGGAGATATGGCAAATCAGCCGAGGTCAAATAGTCGATTAGGTATCTCAGGTGTTGGTTCCAATGAAGAAAATAGCGGCTTGATGCTTTTCTCGCCGTTCCCGATGACATCGATGACAGCGTTTAGCAAGGCCGACAACTTTGATTGGGTTGCTTATAGTCTAAAAACGCAGCAAGAGCAGCAAAATCGAACAACAAGTTTCGTTGAACCAAACAATTATTCTTTCCAAAGTAATACATCAATCATGAAGAGCCCAAGACTTGAGAAACAAATAAAGTTCAATCGATCTTTCTATGATTGATAGGACAGGGTATTGTGTGTGATAATTTAACATAAGGGTGTAAGATTTAGTCAATAGTGTGAGGAATAGCTATTGAAAAATCTGTTGTTTTTGTTTTCAAAAATGCTGAAAAACGTTCTTGAATTGTTTGGAAAGTCAGATTAAATATTCAATCATCTCTAAAATTTCTCGTTGCTTTTGTTATATTGTGGTTTATTCAAGAACTATTTCCAGATTTCAGGTGTTATTGATGTACAATTGCAAACAGAAAGCGATAAGTTTCAGTTTGTGAAATTGATTTACCCAAAATTTCGTTGGGTTTCAAGTCGGTGTTAGATACTGTGAGAAGCAAAACAAAGTGTGAAAATTTTCAACAAGTTGCAGAACACTGGAGAGCAAAACCTGAAAATGTCATCACCCAGCAGTTGTGTTGATTCAGTTACTTGCCAAATTTTGCTTAATTCTTTTGCCTAGTTAAAGATAACTGTGATTTGGAAAAATTTTCAAACTTTTTTTGATCATATAAAAATAAATCAACTAACGTTTATATTCAGTGTGGAAATGAAAAAAAAGAATTTACATCCATGTATGATACAAAACTGCCCATTGAAAAAAGAAAAGAGTTCCATCTACTTTACGTGCTTGAAGTTATGGAAATTTTCTCTTGCTAACAAACAATGTAGAATTTTTCGTTAATTCCTTCGATTTCGCTTTAATCTCTCTACCCAAGGCAGCAAGATTCCGAATTGATAATGGAGGTGATGCATGAGGCTTAGAATCGCAAATATTTTCGTTGTTATTCTGTGGAGGTGAAATTAGACAACTTGTCTTCAACGACGAAAGTTTCGATGAGAGGTCTTTTTGGTACTTATCTCTCAAGCCGTGTATCTGCGGTTGTTGCTGCTGGGGGGTATACGGAGTAGTATGGTTTTCTCCCGTGAATTTGTTCGTAAATTGCTGAATAAAATACTTTGACTCAGAACACGCTGTAATCAATGATTCTGTTTTGTACGTAGATTCTGATGCTTGAGTAATGGTTTCATGCCTGGCCCGGGCCTTCTGAGCAGGTTCAATTTTATATTCTGCCCGAATTTTGGAATCGGAGGAAGGATGCAATTCTTGACGATTTTTTTTGGCTGTGCTATTAGCATGAGGATTTTTACAGCCTGAAAGAGACGTTCTTGGTTCCTTCATCGGAGTGCTCTTCCGTTGTTGGGTTGGATAGGACACCAGCTCTAGTTTCACAGCGGATTGAGGGTGAACACTTCTCTGACTTTCACAGGTCTCCATTGTTCTTGCAGTTAATAAGCTCTTTTCGGTGGGAGATCTCATTTTTTGCACGGATTCTGAGGCTCGATTCGTATCTAAGGTCATAAACGTGGTTGCTGATGAGTGTCTTTGCACTTTTTTACGCTGTATCTTACTCGAGGTATCCTGCCGGTCAGTTTTCGGAGTTAGCATAATGGCTTCATTTTGTGAATTCTCAGAAAGACCTCCCAAAAACACCTCTACTTCCTTCACTTTATTATTGCTACTCGTTTTTTTCAGTTGGGATCTCGGGCGATCTGTCATAGCACCTGACCTATCTCTTTTCGATTCTATAGTTTTATTATTTTTTGAACAAGGCGAATAGCTTAGATTGCTCTTGCTGGCGCTTTGCTCATAGTTTTTTTGTCTATTGAACGGTGTTGTTGCTCGACTGGATTGCTCCGGTTTTTTATTAGGAGTGGTGGACTGTTTCATTGTTATCAAAGATCTACTGCTAATTGGAGTACTACACTTTGCTTTATTCGCTGAGAATTCTTTTGAGCTATTTGTGGTCACACGATGCGTGTGTCTACTCGTTTGAACTGAGAGTCTGCTGTTCGTTTCTTTACTATTGATTGGCCTTGTCTTTATTGGAGCGTGCTCTTTACTTCGTTGAGATCTGAGCAAACCTTTTTGCTCTTTTTTACTCTCTTGAGGGGTTTCCTGCACTACCTCTTCAACAGTGACAGTTGGAGCTTCTTGTCTCTGAACCTCTTTCAAAGTTTGAGGTTCGAGATGCTGCAAGTCAACACTGGAGGTGTTGCAATCATAAGCATCTGTTTCATCAGTTCCGGTGTACAATATTTCAAAATTTAAGAACCTCGCTTTTCTCTTTGGGGATTTGCTGCGGTCTGTGTGTGGCTCACTGCTAACTGGAGCTCGAGGACTTATTTTTGGGCAAGGTTTTAAGGCACTTGTCTCCGAGCTTACAGCAATAAGATTTATTACACCTGCATTCTCTTTAAATTCTGGTGTGACCATTCTCTTTATTTCACTCTCATCAGATAATTTGTCCTCAATTTCCCTCACCTCTAGTCTTATTTCGCTGCTTGATTCTCGATTCGAATCGTAGCTTCTTCTACTAGAATTATCTTTCTGTGACATTCTGAGCGAATGATTAGTTATTTCTTGAAGTCTCAGCTGAGCTTGCACAATGGACTGAACGGAATTATGGCTGGCCGATCCATTGCTATTGGTTCCTCCTTCTGGAGTGCTCGTCGGACAATAATGTGATATCAAACGATGCTTGGGTGACTCAAGATCAAGGTTCTGAGCGGCAGCTACTTCTCTTATTTTTTCATTAAATTTTAGCATTATATCACTCTTCTGTGTTCGAATCTGTTCAGTTGGGGATTTAATTGAAGTAGGGTTGCAATCTGGGTCTTCAATTGTCGCCTGACTGTAACTGTTGATTTTTGGTAAACTTTTGAAAGTTCCTGAGCTCTGTGGTTTAGTTGAATTCCCATATTCAGTAATCTCCTGCTCAATCGAGTCCTTTCGTTTATTCATTTTTTCTAGGCTGACCTGCTCAAAATTCAATGAGGAATTTTGACCCTTTAGGGTTGGAGTATCAGGCTCGTTATATTCTTCATAGCATTGAGGAATGAGCTGCTGGTTAATTCTACCAATTTCGCCATTTTCCGCAAATATCCGATTGAGTACTGAAGCAACTCTTTCTCCTTGCGCATGGTTCATAGTTCTAAGTGATTGTAGCATCTGGTCACTCGAAAGATTTCTTTTTGGCTGATTTATCTCAACATGAAAACTAGATTCCTTAGAATTATTCTGCGTTAAAAGCACATGCTGCGGAACGCCAAAACTATCTCTACGGTTCTGAAAGCGTGTCATCGTATCAGCTGAGAGACATCTGAGATGTGTTGACTTCATCGGTTTTTCTGTCACAACTACTGATTTAGGACTGGGATTCTCCTGAACTGGCTCGTGTTTTATTTCCTTATATTTGCTGAAGGCGTTTGTGGAGCTACTTTTAGAAATTGTTTCGATTAAGTTTCGTTGCTGGTTGTTTGTACAAAAATTGGAAGTTTTTGAGGAACTGCTACTCTTTATTTGGCTTTTCATCTCACTGATTAACTTAGCAGTTCTCTCGAAAATATCTGTAAACATATCAGAATGCTTTTTACTTGCAAGATTTGAAGCTTGGCGATTTGTTTCACTATTTTTCAAGAGGAACTTCGCCTCCTCACAACTTTTTTCTTCACTCCTGCTAGTTTTCGAATCTTTTTGCGATGAAAGAGAAGATTCTTTAGATTCTTTTCTATCTGTATCAACCACTAGCTCTTTCTGACTAGCTTCTGGCCATTTGAATAGACGCTCTGGCGGTTCGTAGTTCTCTTTGTGGCCTTCGATTATCTCGAAATAAGGATCGAAATTTTCTTTATGTTGAGCCATCACTGCATCGAATTCTTTCGTGAACTCCTGGCTTTCCTCAGAGGCCTGAATGTGTCTCATTAATGCCGCTTTGTTGGAGAACGAGAGTTGAGATAAGTTAACATCATTATCCCAATAAAGAGCATTCGTGTTGACTCTATCTGCCATTTATCTTGATAAGAAAAATTTAAGTTAGCGCACTGATTAACGAACACATACAAAAAAAAAATAAAAATAAACTTAGCATAACTGGTGATATTGCCAGAAAATGATTTTTGATCTAGGCTTAAGAACGTATCCATCACCGTAGGTAGGATTTTTCAGGAGCGAACTTACTTGCAAGAGTAATTGAGACCTGAAAACCAAATCTTAAACTGAGTATATCTTTCAGGAGGCAAATAATTAGATCGCCTTGATTTCATGTTTGCTGATTTCATTTTCATTTAAATTTGTTATGAACTAAGCCATTTTGTCTCTCTAATATGTTTTCTAGAGGCATTTGGCTGATGAAGAATTCAAAACTTTAGATTTTAACAATATTTTCTCAACTCTCTCTTTGCAGAAAATCAATTATCCCAATATCGGTGCAATTAGACTGATTTTAATCATGCCATCTCTTCCACAGGTGGCAAGGAACAGATTATTTGATGCGATTGAGATGCCTTGAATCCACCCTTAAAAAAAAATTGGCATTAACTAGTCATGGTCTTGTGATATCTAACTACCTCTGTGCAGAGACTCTTGATTATGGAGCAATTTGCCTGTTTTAATGTCAAACACTTGTATCGAGGAATCAGCCGACGTCGAATAGATCGTCTCATTATCTGGAGAAACAGCCATCGAAAGCACCCAATCTGTTAAATATGGTTCATTTCATTGATGAAGGGGGTATCAAAATGTTGCTATACTTTTATGTGCCTCTCGAATTCTTGAAAATATGGTTTTCTCCTCAAGATCAAAGATGACAATTCCTTTGTCTGCTGATCCAGATATCAAATATTTGTCGTCTGAGGTGATTGCCAAGCAGGTAATGATATCTACAGTCAATGTTAAGCTAATTAAGAAAAATATTTTCTGCGTTAATACCTTCATGCGGAAGCTCGAATTCATGGATTAGGGACTTATTCCACAAGTGAAACATCTTTATTGATCGATCGGCTGAGCAAGTAACAAAGCAGGGGTCTAGTCTCAAACTCACAATGTCAAGAATTTCATCTAAGGAAAGAAGAATCAAATCACGAATGGAAGCAGTAGTAACCTTCATGAGCACCGGAGAGACTTGCAATTGGTGCTTTCTTTTTTAGATCTAGCAAACGAATTGATCCGTCTGCAGCTCCTGAAATAATTGTATTCCCATCGTTCGCGAGAGAAAGGCAGAGGATCGCCTCTGTTGGAGGTTAATTTCATGAGTGATTAGGGAGGGCAGTATGATATATACCTTTATGAACTTCGTCGAATATGTGAAAAACATTCTTTGAAACGAAGTCATGCACAACTACCCTGCGATCAGTTCCAGCAGTTATGAGATATCTGTCATCAAATGTGACGATGACTGCATTAACGGCCGCTGTATCACCATGAGTTTAAGTTCTTAAAGAGTAATTTTCATTCTTACCTTCATGAGCATCGGAGATTGTCACCTCCTCTTTTTTCTTGGCTATATCAATGATACCAATCGAACCATCTGCTGCCCCATAGACAATGTGTCGGTTGTCACCAGTCGTTGTTAAAGCGTTTATCCAATCTGTACGAAAATTGAATCATATATCGAGCTCTAAATCATCAGGGAAAAATACATTGCTTCGGATTAGCAAAAGTTTTGAGAAGCTTCCTCTCTTCTAATTCAAACACCTTTATCGTATTGTCAGCTGAAGCACTGACTACGTAGTTCGAGTTAACACCGAGAGAAGTGATTAATTCTAAAAATTATGATCAATCATGAAGGTGTGAGCTGCAAATAACTCCCACCTGAATGTGCGCTAAGCCATGAAAATTCATTTTTCTTTTTGATTATATCAGTACAGTGAATATCTCCGTCGATGCCAGCGCTGTAGAGATATCTTCCGTCCTGCGAAAATGCAACAGAAGTCACTGCTCCTAATTGAGTAAGTTCTACTGTTGCTCGCTAGAACGAAAGTTTACCTGAATGAAGATCCTCAAAATGATGAGCAACTTCGTTGTTCGTTAAGTTTATCAGAGCGATTGACTTGTCCTCTGAGCCGCTACCAAGCCACATCCCATCAATAGATACACTTAAAGAAAAAACAGCACCTAATTTCAGGTTACATATGCGTATTAGAAAAAAAAAAAGAGATGCAGTATCTGTTCACCTTGGTGTAGGCTATTGAAGGCCGTTATAACGTTTTTGTCCTGAAGCGAAACAATGTTAATCAAACCGTCGTAACCTCCCGATACGAGCAATTCTCCTTTCTTAGCGAATGCGACACAAAGAACCGCATCTTAACAGTAAATTAACTTAAGTTCAGCAGCGAGAAATAAGAAGCTTACCTTGATGAAGTTTACTGAAAGTATGGAGATGCTTCTTATCATTAATGTCGTAGTACGATACAGTGCAATCTTTCGAGCCAGCCAACACGAACTTGTTATCTTGGGAAATCGCCACAGCTTGTATCACATCTAATGACGAAGTTCCAAAGATTTAGTGGCTCAATGTAAGGTAATATACCTGTATGGATATTGCTAAATATCGATCTTAATTTGCGATCTGGGACATCCAATACCTTTACAGTGCAATCAGCAGAGCCAGTTACTAACAGCTTGTCGTCATCAGATAGTGTGACTGCAAAGACCACATCTGCAATGTAATTTTATTAAGCCAGTTAAAATATTAGCCTTTACTCTGGTGTAGCTTGTCGAATGTATAAACCAAAGTTTGTTGCTGTAAATCGTACAATTTCACAGTAAAATCTGAAGACCCTGATGCCAGTAAGTTGCCATTCTTTGATACGCTTACACTGTTTATATAATCTATAGAAAAGCCCTTTAGTTTTCGCGCCTGCTTTGTGAATATTTACCATAATGCCCTTGATTCGTTGCTTTGTCTTTCGCTTGGATCGCGCTTTCAAGAGAAAAATAGTATTGAAGAGCGGACGCATTTGAAATTTCATATTCCTTCGCCTCTTGCTGCTTCGGACCTGAATTTCCAAAGCTGCGCTCAATATAATTCAAAACTTCAGTGCTATCAGCTCTTTTCTCTGGTCTTTTCTGCAGCATAACACCAACTAAATGCACGATCTTATCATCTTTGACTGAATCATGTATTTTATGTTTCAAACCGCTGAGTTTTCGCTCAAAGGCTTCTTCATTGTGTTCCTTCACAAGACTCTCGAGCTCCTTCGTCGCAATTCCATTCATCTCAGCAAGTATGACTCCTAAAGAAAATATATCCGCCTTGTAAATTTGTGATCCACTGAGCTCTCCTTGGCTGGTTTTCTCAGGTGAAATATAAACTGCTGATGGATTTGAACTGTCTTTTTTTGTAGGAGACATAGGGAAATAGCTGTTTGTCTCTTTACCAAGACTCGCAAAGCTCCAATCAGAAAGCTTGTAGTTATCTCCTACTTTGATTATATTTTCAGGCTTTAGATTCAAATGAGCAACTTTAAACTTTGTCTTGGCATATTCCAAGCCTTCCAAGACATCTCTGAGAACAAGAACACATTCTTCACTGCTGAAAGTTTTTTTATTGTTCAGTTCTTCTCGTAGTGATACACCAAGCTGCATGGAAAATGTCAACTCAAATGTATCAAGGTCAAAATCATAGGCTTCTGGAGTTAGAATATTCTTGTGTGTGAGTTGTTTCAGATTCACGATCTGGTCAAGACGACTCTTAAACCCTTCTTTCTTTGGTTGGATATACTTGACTGCCAGTACATTTTGCCCTTCCTCCGGTTTCCCTTGATAAACCTGAGTACTCTCTCCCGTTGCAATCGGCTGGAGATTAGTGTATTTCCTGGAAACGATGCTGGGAATATCTTTTGTAGATTCCATTTAGACTCAATAAATCTAATGACCAAATAAAAAATAAATAAGAATGAGCAGCAGTCTGAGCGCAAATTTATATCTTCCCAATAACGTTAAATGCTGTTTGCAAGAGACCATCTTTGCCGAAATCATGAAAATCTTTTAGAGGACTGCCAAATATACTTGCTACTCTGAATGGAAAAATACCGCAGATCGTAATTTTGAGTGCTACCATAAATTTAATCTTTTGAGGAGTTAGAAATGGAAACAAAGGAGGTAAAACAGCGCTACAATACGAAAAGGGAATAGGCTCCCGAATTTCAACTATACAGAAGAATCACGCGCTTTTTTATTTTTGTTTTTACAAAATCAAATATTTATATTTGCAAAGGGTGTTCCAAATTCGGTCACAAACTGCCTTCGATAAAGAAACTCCTCTATCTCTTAGAAAATTAAAAAATTACTCTCAACAGTGCACATTTTCATGTCATCTTCATTAGTCTTTGCAAACTTGTTCGATGATACTAGTATCCAAAATCTGCGCTCTTAAAGTCAATAGAGAGATATTATTTTGTTGTCAAATTTCATTACTGGCGTCGAAAAGAGTGGCACTGCACAATCCTATGACTAACTGCTTTGATTTTTACGACAAGTTATCGCCTTAATATTTTCAGTACGAGATGCATATAGATTCGAATTCAGAAAAATCAGTGTGGGTACCGAACATTCCAAAATTTATTCAATTCGCTATTTACTTGACAGGGCTAATAATACAATCGCAAATCTTTGCGACACCAATAGCAGTCATAGTAACAAGTTTGTATGCTACTCACTAGCGCTTTCATTCGCACTATAAAAGACGTCTACCGGCTCTTTTATTACCTCGTGACGAGTCCATTGAAAATTGAAGTTGAACTTGGTCAAGTAAAGACTGGAATAAGTTTTATTATCGCAAGTCTGCTCATGCTTGCGGTGATAATCTTCCCTTATCTTCATGATAACCTCGCTATTCAAGATCCCAATATGGTTTACCTTAATTTCCTTCAAAGCCCTCAGGAAGCCAAAAATGCTTCTTATCTATGCAAATTCAGAGTGCACAACCTTGACCCATCAATTCTTAATTATTCAATCTCCGCTGATCAACAAGAGATCAACATCTTCACAGGAAAGATAGATTTTAATACCAAAGATTGCAAGGAATTCCCCCCTGGGTACCTTTATAATGATTTTGACATTCAAGGGACTCTGATACATGTCTTCTACTCTGGAGCACTGAATACAACCATTAACTCCACCAAAGATTCCAACCAAGGTGCCACAATCGTTTCTGATAGCCCCATGAGGATATTCATCCGAAATAAAAACGCTGTCTTAATCCCTCATAAAGGTCATAATTCTTCGCTCGTGAGACTTGCGAAGATCAATCAGCAATTAGATGAGCATTACTCTTTTGAAAACAGTTACCTTAACTATTCAAGACAGTTTATGTTCAAAAACGCAGATGGTGTCCCAGTAGAAAAGATAGTCATAATGCCAAAAGTTTATTTCTACGAGTTTCCTTCGCTACATCAACATGATGTCACACACCTGGCAGCCTTCAAAAATAATCATCACTTCACGGTTAGTCTAGAAATGCCTGATTTAAAAGGAGATCAGAGCTTCAAAACTTTCGTGGAAATTGCTGGCGAAGTAGACAACAGTGATTCGTTCATTCCAGACGGCAAGATAGTCCATTTCTCGTTCATTGACTACATAGATACGGACGAAATCAACAATTATAGAAAGACAGTCAATATTTTCAAGATTCTTCTAAGCGCTTTGGGAGCTCTCTTTTCGTTGTTCTTCGTAGTTAATTTGTACACGATGAGGAATGCGACGAGCAAGCATAAGCTGATTTCAACACCCCAGCTAAGGGAGAGGGGTTTAAGAGAAACAGTCATGCAAACAATGAAGGAAAAAGAGGATTAATTCGCTTTTCATGCTTGTCTATATATTAAGGGTCGATGTGTATGTTTTAGTGAACCCATCTACTTACTTTCTATTCTTGTAAGTGCTCATCTGCAGGACAATTTATACTTAGCTAATTAGGGCTGTTAAATAAATAATTATGACTATAATAATACATGACTATAAAAACCAAATACTTCAAAATCAGGTTCTCCTGTGTGAAAAATGCGATTGCAACATGAATTTTAACTTTGAGGTTTGGTAATACAATTCACTCCATATAGATATACCGATACATATTTCTATCAATATAGACTCAGCTACAAAATTTAAAGTAGCTCTTTCAATTTTCAAAATTAAGCTCTAATGAAAAATCGCCTCAGAAGTTTCTCTAAATAACTTTCCTCAGATACCTTCTCATCATTACTTGCTTTTTTTATCTTGCCCCGAAGTTTTCCCAGCAGATGTTTTTACTTGAGTTTCCCTTGATTTTTTGGCTAACGCTTTTCTCAGTTTTTCATCAGATGAGGGCGTCCGCTGGTGCTGGGAAGGACTCTTTTTTTGAGAATACAAATTTTGATTTGTCTCGGGCTGCTGGACTTCTTGAGCCCTGTTAGATATTTTTCCAGTCTCTGGAGAGCGAAACGTCACTGATGTTTGGAACTTTCTTGGAGTTCGAGAAGAATTCAAAAGGACTTGCATATTGCCTAGTTGAGCTTCATTGGAACTGATTCTATTCGAAGCTTTCTCCTGTGAGTTGTTTTCTTCAGTCTCGAAATGTTTGTATTTCATGGCAGTGTTGGTTGATACTTTGCTTTTACTTTTTTGCTGCGGTGATCGAGAACGAGAAACTCTGCTCACTATCTCTCTCGCCTTTATTGAAAATGCTGAGGGAAAAATGTGTTAAGGTGATGCTTACTGCTTTGAGTTCTTGCTCAATTTTTGAGGTACGATTTCTGTCTCTTGACGTCGATTTCTTCCTCCTACCCTCTGTCTCCGTCTTAACTCTCAAACCTTGCTCTAATTTGGTTGTCACTGTAAATACAGGTCAACCACAAGGATAAGCATGAGCTGTTTTACATTGATTTGTCGGTGCTTCTTGCTCATTCCAACGCTCTCCGAACTCTTTTTTCAACTCTCTTTCAATTTTCTCAAGTATCCGGACTTTCACATCTTTATCAATACGATTGATCCAAATTTCTCTGTTCGCTTCAACATTCGAGGATTTCAGTAACGGAGATGGCTCCTTGATCTTGCTATTTTCTAATTTCTCTTTCTCAAAATGAGTTCTACAACCACAGATTAGAAGTTGAAATATATTGAGCAAATACAACTCTTTTATATCGTCTATGATTTTTCCATAGAGATTTTCTGATTTTTCTGGTGATAGACTGGATTTCTTTTGGTTTAAATACTTTTCGTACCTATAATATGTAAAATAGAATAAATAAGTTGTCGAAATCGAGAGCACGTACTCAACTTCTTTCGGATCTACTGATTCAAAGCCTTTGCTCATTTCCTGGGTGTTTTGACTGTTCAGCTCGCAAGGTTCCAATTGTTCGGGGTTTTTTTGTTGGCTATCTTTAATGGTTAATTCTTCTTTAGCTTTGGCGCTCAATTTTTCTCTTGGACTTCTCGATAGCAGCTTCTCAGCTCGTTGGGGAGAGTTTTTCTTTTTTGTATTTGATGGGTTGGCCATCAGTGTCCGAATTGAACTTTTAGTAGTTTCGATTGAGCCAACCTTTTGGGTTTTTTCAGGCTTTCTTGCATTGAATCGTCGCCCGCTTTCGAGAGATCGCTTTTCTCTAAAATAAGTTTGTTCCTTCTTAGTAGCACTACTTTTTTTATTTTCTTGGTTCGTACTCAACTGTTCGGGTATTTGGTTTTGCAAAGGAGTCGTATTATGAGGACGTTCATTAACATAATCGTTTGAAGACGTCTCAAGCCCTTTAGGTGGATATTCCAGTTGGCTTTCTGCTGCTTTGAGAATTCCGGTTCCATGCTGACCATTTTTTTGAATGATATTCATAGTCTCTGCTACAGGAGCAGAAACTGAACGAGAATAATCTTCGTTTTGCGGTTCGGAATATAATCCACCGGCATTTGCTCTGACATCATACGAGTTTACTCTTAAATCAATTTTTGGACGAACATTCAGACTCCAATCATTGATCGCTTGCGTTGTTTCGTGAGGCTCTGTGTGACTAATCTGCCCTTGATCATCATTCGATTCCATATATCTGCTCTCTTTTAAGTTTTCATTTGGTTGTTCTGATTTGGAGCAGTCTCTATCCAGATCTAAAGCAGGCTTGAGGTGCTGAGGGTTCTGAATTTTCTCAATTATATAACTTTCTGATGTTTTTTCGTCTTCCATCGCATTTGGGTGCTTCGGTTGAGATTGAATATCGACAGCTAAAGAGTGGATTTGATGTGAAAGAATTTTTATTGACTTGTCATAAGTGTTTTTGCTGCTGTTTAAACAAGTTTCAATTCGTTTTGCTAAAGCAGAAAGCATCTCCTCGTCGACACCAATCTCTTCTTGCATTTTCTGAGGAGCTCTTTGAGAGGAGTCCTGCTCGTGCTGTATGGGAATCATGCTCAGAGGCGCGTTTAAATAAGGATCATCAGGATGAACTTGACTGTTAATGGGGACGTTATTTTGCGCTTTGTGCACCTTATGCTCTTTGTATCTAACTGCTGAATTTGATCGCGATCTATTTTTATCTGGTTGAGGAAGGATTTCTTGTTTGTTTTCGATCATTTCCTCAGGTTCGACATCACTAACTTCGTCATCTTTGGCACTATTCTGAAAATTTCAATCAACATGTAGAGATGATGATGAAATTCTACTTGAATGATGTTAGGGTATCCAGAAATTAAATGCAGTTTAAGTCCTTGGCCGCATTGTCTGGTACTGGTGCCTCCATTCCTCGGAGGATCTCTCGCATCAACATTCTCCATCATATTTAAAAATTATTTACAATTAAAATATAAAGCAGCTTTTTTGACAGCACACCATGAGGACCTAAAACCCAAACAAAGTTACACTTTGTCACCTAAATTGATTGAGTTAGTTGATCTTACAATCATAAAGAACCATACAGAACGAGTGCTTTCACTACTTAGGCAATTATGAGGCCATTCGTAATCTATGTAATTACTTTTATGAAATGATGAATTTATCAATCAATCTTATAAAGCACGATTTTAATAAGTCGTCTATTCCTTAATACGAATATTTAAAGAATCATGAGATCAGGCCAACTTAACTGGCCTTCTCATCTTTTGTTGGTTGCTGAACTTTGTGAACAAACCTCTGGAAGGTAGACATTTTTGAGAACAATCCTTTAATCTTATTCTTGCGACTGGTCTTCTGAACCAAGTTGATATCAGAATCCACAATTTTTTCGAGATTTATCAGCTAATATTCATTATTAAGTCTTTTCAAAACAAATTAAGATGCTTACTCTATTTCTCAGTTGCTCAATCATCGCGGCGCATTCTTTCACCTGAGCCTCTTCCTCATTGAGCTTCTGCTTTAGAGTGAGCGACCTATTGTTGTTTTTTTTACCAGAGTGAGCACAATGTTTCAAATCAAATTGTACCTATAAATCGGGAACCATGAATGGTCGTTCTGCTCGATCTTCTCTGCTACATAGCTCTCAAGCCCTGAATACTCTGTCGTTGGCTTAGCTTGCAAATATGCCATGTAGAACAGGTAGTTCCACATATTATGTTCATACTAGAAAGTTGTAATGATTATAATTAGAACACGAGGTAAGGATTATTAATCAGCAACCTGATAGTGATGGACGAAACCAAGTTTATAATCGCTTTCCTTTTCGAATTTTTCTTTCTCAATACCACAGATGAAACAGAAGTTGTTGAGCTCGTTTTGGTTGTCCTCCTCTTCCTCTCTCAGCACTTGGAACGTGTCAATAATGATAGCTATGGATTAGGTTTCACGATTTAACCGAGAGTGAAATTGACGGATTTTATTACCTGAAATGATTTCAATGAGCAAGATAAAGAGAATGAAGAAATAGAGATTATCATAAAACAGCCTTGTCCAAAAGATGGTGTTGACTTCCATAGGATTATCAGCTATGGGGAAGAAAATTTGTTAGTTGAAGTTAAATATAAGGTGCCTTACAATCAATCTTTGATATCCAGTCGGGCATACCAGCTCCAACACCTCCGGTGTATTTGAATCCAAGATCAAAAATGGATAAGAAGCACTTTTTAAAGTTAGGACAAGCCTCTTGCAGCTGCTGAAGGTCACCACGGATGAAATAGTACCCAATCATTGTAAATAGGTACTCAAGCAGCACAAACAAAAGCAACGCGAAGAAAATCTGAACTTTTGGTTTCCAAATAGACTTTAAGAAGTTCTGCAGAGTAGGATATCTCACGATGACATCTACCAGCAGGAATCCATTGAGGATAGCCTGTACACAATCTCCAGACCCATTCAATGCAAACGATCCGGCTACGATCGCAATCGACGTATAGATCATTGTGTACAGCAATTTGAAATCAGAAACAATCCTCCAAATACCTCTGCAGAAGTTTTTGATGGTTTTGACCACTCTCTGGAAGACTGTATCGTATGGGTCGAACTGATCTATCCAAGAGTCATGGAAGATAATCGGACCTTTCGAAATGATTTCTGTGAGCAGCATCAAGATTACTGCTACCATTTGAAGTGTAATCGCCCACGTGGATGCTGAGCCTTTAGCGTTCAGGCATTGACCATAATGAATCTCACCAGCATCGTCGAAATACCGCAAATTCTGGAAGAAATGATAATTTTGGAACACTGAGATGAGGAAGGCGACGTCTCTCCAGAACTTGCCGTTTCGAAGGATGATTCTAAGCCAGAAACTTTCACGAGTCTTATGATACAAAGACTGCTCATGTTTCAGCAAAAAGTTCATTTCGTTGAACTGCGACATCAGGCATCGGACTTTAGTCGTTGGATCCCTAAGCGAAAGTCCCTTTCGGACTCTTTTGCGAATTGTGTCGGTGATAAATGTGCAATGTGGGACCAAGAAAAAGAAGGTTTTCTCGATATTGTCGTCTCGGATGATCTCAATCGACGCGCTAAATCTGGAAAAGAACTTGATCATTCGCGGCACAAGATGTCTGGAGGTCAGAGAGATCTGCTTAATAGATGCGTGCCGAAGGGTGGAGACGTTTCGACGGCTGACTGCCAATAAAATGACTTTATAGATGGTGAACAGGAACTTGATGATATCCCAAACGAAGAAGAAGACCTCTCGGATAAGCCCTTCTCTCTCATTAACGATACTGCGCTCATTAGATGAATAGTTCTCAAGAGCCTCTCTAAAAGCATTTATATCCTCGCCTTCAAGTTTGGATTCCGCATAGATACTAAGCAACCCGTAAATCTTGAAACCAGTTTCAATGATCAGTTCGAGAGCCAGAGTGTCATCTTTATCTTTTAAAGAGTTTGGATCAATTTCGAAATGATTCAAGCTTTCTGCATTCATTTTTCTGCCGTAGTAGTTGTGCTGGTTCTTGAAAATAATTTTCAAATTTTGCAACAAGACAGAAGCTGGGCATTCCTGCGTCATAATCTTGAGAGTCTTTCCGTCGTTCTGGCCCTCCAGCAAACTCTCTAAGATAATCACAGTCTTATATTTGAGTCTGTTGAGCATCCATTTCTGGAAATGAAGTGGAGATAAGCGCTTGTGAGACTCTTCAATCTTTTTGGCGCAAACAGGACTAACGTGATGCAATTGATTGATAAAAATAGAATTCACTGTATTGTATCGCTCTTTCATTCTTGCGATCTGGTGCCCAGTGTACATCTCCATGATGACATCACCATCATACAGACATTTGTTCATTATCGAGCAGCCAGTTTCAATGAATTTTTTATCCACAAGCACTTGCTGGTTTGTTAAACAAGGTCCTTGAATAAACTCAGCTAAGGTTGCCATACATCTCTGAAGTGTTTCGTAGTTAACAGGAGTGAGTCGTTTGATGAGGGATCTGCAAAGATTAATGCAGGCATCTACAAGGTCATAGCTCGTGCGTGAGTTTGTTTGTCTTCGTAAGTAGTCCTGCAGTCTCGAATTGTGATTTTCTGTTAGCAGTTGGAGGAAGTTTAGGAGCGTGCTGAATTCGAATTTGGGCTTTCGGTGAGACAATGGCGCTTCCTCGAGGATTCTGTCGATATATTCAGTGTATGACAGTTCGTTTTCGTGTAACGCTACCTCATTGTCAATCATTTTATAAAGACGCTCAAAAATAACTTCTGACTCAGGGTTCGATACGAAAAATTCGTAGAAAGCGTTTTGACCTTCAAGGAATCCGCCGTTGAGGTATTCTACGCTGAGTTCGAGCATGCATTTGAAATTAGATGGATCCAATTGTGGCGCGCACATTATGGATAAGATGTGCTGTGCAGCAGCGTTTTTATGGAAAATATACTGCAGTTTGCGTTTATCTTCCGGATTTGAGAACTTGAAGATAGCAGTAAGCAGCTCACCAATACGATTGATCTGTTTGACCTTCGGCGTGGGATGGTTGGCATTCTTTTCCATCAGGTTGAGGAGTCTTTTGCTGATTACAGCAAACTTGGCGACACTCTTTCCAGGCTCGAGCTCAACACTTTCTACGTTTTGGAACATCCAGGCGATATTGCGGCTTTCCTTCTGTACTTTTTCCCTAATCGAGGTGTTCGAGAGGATCGTCAGAATGAAATTCCTCCAAATCGATTGCCTTTCATCCCGTACCGTCGAGTTTGGTGGGATTGTCGGCAAGAACGTCTTCATGCTTGTGTAATCAAAAAATATTTTTTGAGGTTCTGCTGTGGTTTGGGGTTTCTCAGCAGTCTCAATCGGAATCTCTTTTTTCTCTTCTTCTGAGTCCGAATTTTCTGAATTCATGTACTGTTTTACCGCAACAGCATCTACAACAACACCAAGTTGACGGAAAGCGTTTATTAGCTCGTCGAATGCCTCTTCTTCTCTGACAAATTTTATAAATTTGGGATAGTTCAACTCCAAAGTATTCAACAGGCTCTGGAATGCCTTCTGGAATTTGATATGTCTTTCATCAATGACATTAAGCACATCGCCCTGAATAAGTTTTTCTTTAATGGCGAGCAGCATTGGATACAGTCCTTTCAGGAAGTAGTTCAGATAATCTACCCTGTTATCGGCGACATACACGTTGAACTCTTCATTGTACTCTTCTGTGAAATCCTCGAAACTTCCAAGCGCTATGTTTTCGAAATCTTTTGTTTGTAGGTTCTCGAGTTTATCTCTTTCAAAAATGAGCAAAGCCGTCAAGGGCTTCACATCAAGAACAAGGTCCTGGAAAAGCTTCTGGTCTCGAAGCCATACGCCTGTGAAGAACGCTAGGAGAGGGATCTTCACGATGCACGTTTTCAGATGACGTTCCGGATCGAATTTAATGAGCTTATAGGAGAAGATATCCGGTAAAGACAGCAGATCTAGAACGTAGTCATAAGGTAGGATTTTTCGACACATGAAGTTCAGAACGCTGTCTTGAGACTCATTGCGAGAATAAATCGTCAAAAACTCGATAACTCTGGCTGTGTACATATACAAATACTCGCCTTCTCGGAGTTCCGATCGATTAAAACTGAAGATTTCATGGTTGTATTGAGGACTGAATTCAAGATTTAATATCTTGTCTTTGTGTTTGTGAGAGAGAATCTTTTCGAGAACTCTAATTTGATTGTCTTTGATAGGTTCCCCGTTACATTCGATCAGCACTTTCAAGAAATCGTAGTATTTTGGATTGCAACCGTTCGTTGCAATGATATTCAAGATTGACTCTAGAACTGAGAGATCGAAGTTCTTTACCAGCTGATAGTTGTTTCGATACATCTCAGTAAGAAGCTCAATCTGTCCGAGTTCAATTGAGTTAAGCTGCGAAATGAAAAAGTCTATCTCTTTTGATAGCAGTTTTTTATTCCTCTTGTTATTTGCGCTGCAAAAAGTCGCTAAGAACTGGAACACAAGCTTGAAAATCATCACATATTGTTGGTTGTCGGAGTTGATCGTCTTGATCTCCTTAAGAACGTGATCTCCGTCTTTCAACAGGTTTATAAGAACCGTATGGAAATTCAAATTGCAGAGGACCTGCTGTCTCTCGTAGCTCACTTTAATATCTTTGAAGTACGCACTTAGCTGCTCACCTTCTTCAACTTTTCCATCTGGAGTAACGTACGCCGCTGGTGACAGGCAACGGATGAATAAGATCAGATCTGCTTGAACTTGCTCCAGTTCCTTCGAATTGTCTTTGCTGGTGGTCAAGTAGAACCATTGCTCAGAATTTTCGCATAGAGTCTTGAAATCTTTCACTTTGTCATGCAAAAGAGTGTACATGCCTGTCTCTCGTTCATTTGTGAGCAGAACGACATTTGTCAAACTCTTAATGAAGCGTCTTCTCTGTGTGAAGCATTTGTAAATGAAGTCAATTATCTCGTTCTCTAAGTCATCATCTTTGAAATAGGCGAACAGATTCATCAAATCAGGAAACATGATTTCCTTGAGAGCTTTGTAGTAAGGTTTGTATCTCTGCACGTTCGTGATTTTCTTATCCCCTTCTTTGAGAACCTTCTTTTTTTTGTAGTTGAAAATGATTGGTAATTTAAAATGCTTTTTCACAAACGTCGAGACGACATCATCGTTGCTACTCAGCACTGATTAGAGGAAATAATGCCAGAAAATTGATACCTTCTATTGTGCTTTGCCTTCACAAGGATTTTCTTCTTGAAAAATGCTACGAAATCGTCGACGTAATTTCGATTCATTCGATCAAGAACGAATTCAAGCATTTTTAAAACCTCTTTTTTCAGTTTTGCCTAAAGAAGTGACATCTATCTGAACTCGTTTAATCAAAAGTCACTACCTCATTCATCGTAAGATCATCATCGATGAAAGTAAGACCCTTTTTTAAGTCAGAGTCTTTGAGAAGTCGCTTCTTTATGGAGTCTTTCTCGAGTAATCCTTGAAGGATATTAGCATATTCTGCCAGTCTAAGAAGATATAATTTGAAAAACTTCAGGCCAGATAAAAACATACTTGAATTTTTTCTTCTTGGACAGCGTGTTTATCGATAATCTAGGATTTTGAGAAATTCTGGTCGCATTGCTGTGTTCACGTCTCTTAGATCGCTTAGTCTGATCAAAGTATTTTTCAAGGTTCTGTTCCTTCGTGCCGTCTCCCTTTGTGTCATCCATAAGCTTTTCAGCATCTTCACTCTTCATGTTGATGTCCTTTTGCCATTCTTTCGAGTCCAAGAACCCTGACAGCGCTGTCACGACGTCAAAGAGGTTAAACATTTGCGTGCTTTTGTCATCTATTATATGAAGGAAAACTTTATAACGCCACGAAGAGCAAGGAAAAACACTCACTTTTTTCGATGTGGAAAGGGTAAAAATCGAAAGTGACAAGCTTCTTGAATAAATTGATCAGAGCAAGATTGAAATTGTCGTATTTTGCTCGAGTGAAGGTTCCCTTCTTCTTCGATTTATTTGAGCCCTTGCTTTTTTTATTGAACTATCGAATTGTGAGGATGATGCTTTTCAGGATAATATATTATTACTATTTCGTAAAAGTGGCCCACAATATCGTTCCCTAGCAAAATAATGAAAGGATCCTCGTTATGTGCAGGTTTGTGAGCGAAATCGGATTCCTTAACAGCGCCTTCTCGGGCAGTTCCCGGCTGCCTCGGACTATTTCTGGAACTATTTCCATCAGAATCTTCGTCTGAGTCTCGATCTGGTTTTTGGTTCTGAAGAAGATTGAGCTTAAGAGCGTTTTTGAGCATATTATTTTGTGATGATGGCCCCTTCGATCCTTTTAGTGGCCAATTACTCATGCTTGTATTCAGAATTGCACTCTTCTGCTCCTCATCGTCCTCTCCATCACTCGCTGGAAGTGTGTCGCCCCGAAAAGTTGCAGCGTGCTGGAAAACTGATCCCTTTCCGTATTGTTTCTTCTTGTCAAAAATCACGAGATATGTAGTATCGCCTAAATTTTTTTCGTCACGTGGCTGAGAGTCTACGTAGATGTGAGTTAAAGCTTCAATCAGCCTCGATCGCAGGCCTATCAACAAAAAGAATTATAAATTGTGAAATGAACCTTTGTACTTTTCGGGTATCCTGCATTCCAAATATTTTTCAGGAGATATTTTGCTGTAATTTTCGTTTGAATCGTATCCTTACTGATTTGGTTTCGGCCAAAGCAAAGTGCGCTGTAAAGATATATCTGCTCATGTAGTGTTTCAATGATGGTAGCTATCTCAGGGTCTTGATTCCTTCCAGTGCTAAGAATATGAAATAAGATTAAAAAAGGGAAAAAATCGTCGTTACCTATATAATTCTTCCAAGTTCTCAAAATTGATATTTGGATCTTTTTTGTAGTTTGTATCAATCCAAAGCGACTCGTCGTTATTCTCACTATGCAATGATATATTATTGTCATTCATTCAGAGTCCTCATCAGTCCATATATACGTCTTAATGTTAAGAAGTTTCACGTTCATTTTGTCTTTCTGCGTAAAGATCATATCATGAATCATAATTTGATTGATCGTTATTCCTTTGTCTCTAAATGAGCAGATTTCAGCCAGAAAGCGGAAATGGGCCTTATTTTCGCCAGCAGAGTCTTTCTATTTTATGTGAATTAAACAAGTAAGCACGCCTGCAAATCCGAATCATATACGATAAGTTGGTCAACAAAAGCCTTGATAAGACTATCGTTCGTTCCTTCTCCTTCTCCGCCTCCAAAGCGAACTTTATATTTCTTCTCAAGCGCTTCAGGAGAATGAATCAGATAGAGTAGCTGCTCGTTATTCCTCAGAATTGTAGTCAAGCATTCAGAAGCTCTCAATGGTGTTCCAATCTATATTTTTGATGAGTTAAAAGGGGATTAGGAACAGCAGGAGGTCATACGTGTCTCAAAAAGATTTCAACATATTTGAAGCATTCGAATTCGTTATCTGAATTGTTCACGCAGGCGTTTGTCAGAATAATATACGAAATATTGCAAAGTTCAAAGAAAATTCGATGGCACTGCTCGCTGGTTAGTTCGACTATTTGGAAGGAATCAAACATATAAGGGCTAATTCCTGAAGCATTAATTTTACTGAGGTTAGGATCATCAGCTTTCGTTCGAGTGACTCTGAATATCCTTCCAAGGTCAATATCGCAGATGTTTTTGTCCATAAACTTTCGTTGAATTAGTGCTTTGGATTTTATGCTAGTAAATTTACAGCTGAAGACGGAGTCATTTTTATGAATTCAACGAGACGAGGGATTATTCCATAATCTCGAATGAGGTTTTGCTTGAGGGGATTAGGTTTGATTGCTCCAAGGTTCTCGACGAGGATATCCTTCCCGCTGAACAAGAAGTAAAGGATACTTCTCATGGACTCAATCGACATTCTCAGCTTGTTGAAAACTGCTTTATCGATATGAATGGTGCCTTTCTGGTATGCTTTTGTATAGTAAACTCCCTATTTGCAAATATTAACGAATCCTCTCCAATTTCTGTTTTCTATTTACGTTGAGAACAAAGCGGGCGCCTTTAAGACTGTCCTCGAGACGGTTTGCACAGAATCGCAAGAAGTAAATGAATTGAACTTCCTTAGAGTTAGCTTTGACTGGAATGAAGTAGTTGAATCTTTGCACTGTGCAATGGTAGTGAGCCAAAATCCGAATATACTGATGGATTACGTTTCTCTTGCATATCGCAGAGTCTTCCTGTCTGACCTATCTGCTGATCAGTAGTAAATCTAAGGTAGATTAAAGTTTATCAGTTTCTGCGATTAAGTATTAATTTGAAATTACGCTTCGATAGAGGAAAGCCCTTTTGAAAGCCATTTTTTCGTATTGTAGTGCTGAATCGTGATCATATCATTCTCACTGGCGATAAAATCAATGCCAGCCTGATCTGCATTAAACGGTTGCAATAAGAAGAAGGTGTCCTCCGTTTTAAAAGGCTGTGTATGAAGCCCAGTTCTTTCATTGTAAGTCAAATAATGATGTGACCTGAACGTAAACCGAAAAAGAATAATAGTTCGAAACGGCCTTGGCATTAAACGCATTACATCACATGACGAAGACGAATTGGCTCTGAGAATTCTACAATCCCTCCTTGCTCTTCCGTTACATGCTCAATTCTCCATAAAGCACCATAGTCTCGCTTATTTTCGTCGAAAGGGTCCAATGTAATATTAGGGGTACCTTGGTGCACATATTCAACATTACTCTACAGACGAAAGCTGGCATTAGCTTACCTACTGCAGCATCTTTTCCTAGTTTTTTAGGATCTTGCAAAGTGTTAAGGCAGAGTTCATCTTCATGGAACACGAACCACACTAACTCTCCAGCTTTAAGAGCGCTATCATCACGTGTTTCAATAGCAGAGGCATATTTCTGAAATCTTTACAGGAGGAATGAGGCCAATTCACCAATAAATGTACCTGATTTGGAGCTGAGTTTTCAGCGAAAGGACCAAAAGACAGCCTCCAGGAGTCGAATCGTCAGAAAAATTGAAATTTTTCGATAGCTCGAAATCGAAATAGTTTTTCTCAGACTGATTTCCTTCAGCTTTGGGGGCTAAATGAACATAATATAGCCCATCGTAAGCGATAGTTTTCGCTTTCTCGATTTGATATTGATAGCTGTTCTGAATGCAAAAGAATGACTCCTGGGTTGGTGTATCTTCAAGAGAAGCACTACAGGCAGCGATTAATTTTCTAAAACTTGAAAAAAAGCGTACTAGACACATTGATTATCGAATGCCACAACTCCGGTGATAAAGCGACCGGACTTTAGATGTCGAAACATGATCTTCTCTCCAAACGAGACCAGTTTCCCTTTCATCTTCTCTGCAGTATTTTTGTTTTTCAAGATCTCATCTTTGAGAGACTCGACCATGTCAGGGAAGATGCTATCCGCTGAGAAATCTAATTTATGAGGTAAGCTCTGAGGATTCGGGTCTCAATGAATTTACTCCTCTCAGCAGCAAAATCATATGCATCTATCATGCTCTTTTCAATTTTCACTTCTATCTCAGGCCAGATAACAAACAATTTGTCGCTGATGTCCATCGTGTCTTGGAACTTTTGAGGTAATATTTGAATACCATTCCGCGAAAACCCGTCCGAGCCGATGACGGTTTCGAGTGTCTCTTTGATGAGGCAGCGAATGATGACCTTGTCACCATAGCGCAAAAAATTTGTATCTTCCTTCTGCATCTGCTTCAAATAATTAATAATTCAAGGATGAGCCAGCTGCTGTAATTGGAATCGTAGTTAAGATGATCAAATAAAAAAAAAAAGAGCTAGTTGAAAAGCTTTTTCGCACTATAAGCATGAAGCAGAGGCAATTAGAAAAGCTAGAACAGAAGTTGTGAGATACGCTGGGCGGCATATATTCTGATGTTTATGAGTTAATTCTAAAGAGACTTTGCAGAATTTCCTGACTGATCAAAAAACGTTGTGGAAGAGAGGGAAAATGATCTTTTCATTAGTGAAAAGCAGCAAAAGCCCATATAGTAATTTTTCCAGGAATGCTGCAGTAGGTTTTTTCAAAGGAAAATTTCAACTGCTCATTTACAAGAGAACATTGTGAAATGCGCCCTGATAGTTTTCTTAAAGCATCAATGAGAGCGTCAGCAAAGAAAAATACTCCCTAAATAATTAAAGTTTGGAAAAATGGAACCTGACTGTAGAAATATCAAACGCCTTGGGATAACTTAGAATAGGTTTGGCTGCTCAAATCAGGCATCCTCTTTCACGTTGAGAATCCACTTCTCATAAATTATCACATAGCAGGGTCGAATCTGCAATACGATATTATATATATTCCAAGTTTGAGCTTGATAATTGCTATAAATTTGCTGTTACAAGTATCTGACTATCTAGTATTTTTATAGATATCGATTGGATCAAAAAGCCAGATTATTAGTTTCAATTTGTAAGACATAGATTCTACAGCTTATTCAAAAAATATACGATTTCTTGAGCAACTTCAAATCGTCACTTAAATAAATCTAAGCAATCTATTTATCATGCATTTCAGGAATGATTAATTTTATCAAAGCTATGTTATTCAAATTCATCGCGATCTTTGGGTGGCTCTATGCTGTTAACGCGTTCAGCTGGCTGCAAGGAACAAATGTCGAAAGTTCAAACTTTCAGCTCAATAAGACTAATGTAACACTCACGTCTTCCACATCTATGCTCGGAGGCTGCTTAACTCCTGGAGAAACAATCGTTTGTGTCGTGATATTTATAGTTCTGGTGATCGTGGCCCTGATTCTTTTGTTCGTGCACTGTAAAAGAAGCAACCTCTCTTCACCAAACCAGATGAACTTTCAGGCAAATTTTTACGCAACTTCAAAAGATGAAGACTGCATTGATGATACTCTTCAAGCAATCAAGCTGGATCCCACAACAATGTTGAAACTGAGGCGAATCCAAAATATGAAAAAAAATATGAAAAGAGTTGAGGAGGATGAAGACTGCTCTTATGTCAATATGGATTCACAGCAATAGCAAAAATGGTCTAAAAACACTAAATTTATTCGTTTTTTTTGACTGCTCATAACCATATGAGGATTTATGCTCGCGCCATCTTTATGGGCTCGAGTATGTATAATAGTTTTGAAAGCTGCAAATGATTTAATAAATTTAATGGCTTGAACCTAAATTTCTTCAAAAAAAAACACCATGAATTTCCTTTGTTTAGCAATTGGAACCCAAGGTCTTGGAACTCAATAGCTATTTTTCTTCTGATTTACAGCGGCTATCCATTATTTGAATATACTATTGCTTCTTTTTAATTTTTGATGAAATCGCTACACGCAACAACAGAAATATTTCGCAGAATCTAATTAAGCTACACGATTGAAAAAAATGTAGAAAGAGAGGGAGGGAGAGAGAGATATATATAATGATCTTCTTACATTCTATGAATAAAATTCATTTGGACCCAGTCATTTTCTAAAGAATAAGATTTATTTGATGGTTTTGTGGGGCTTCGATGATCTGATCCTCATCAGGTCCAAGTTCCACGATGCGAAAATTTCTTCTATTTCTAATAATTACCGCGATAAAAATCAGCGGCATTGTGACAATGACCCAATTCTCTGTTGAGTAATTCTGCATTATCAGCTGCCTCAAAGCAGCAATCCACATTCCTGTGAGGAAGCCTGGGAGTAATAGTAGTCCACATAGAGCCTGTGCAAAGATATATCCAGCGATTAGATTTAATCCAAAGTTGTTGTCATATATCCCAGATTTTGAAATAAAATAGTCAATTAGCAAAAAGCTAAGGAATCCAATCTTTGCATACCAATGTATCGCATTGCACATCCAAATGCCAAAATCCACCACCGGCTGAGATTTGAACATTTCTGGAGGCTTGAAAAGTTTCACGTCTTGATATCCCATGATTGAGATGATAACGAAAAATGAAACACCGACGATATTCGGCATAAATAAGTTAATAATTCTGCGTTTGAGGTAGGGGCAAAGTCGTTCAGTGCGTCCGCAAAATTTCCGTATTTCGATTAGCACAATTGGTGGCACAATGAGCATGTAACTGCGCTCTGGAATTTGTATTGGTACTGACCACAATGAGAAGATGATCCAACATTGATCAAGGATATACGCTGCTAGCACACTGGCCAGTTTCTTTTGGGGCAGACTCAGTATCAGTCTATCAAATTGAATATCCATTTGAATTTATTTCTTTAATTCATTTAATTTTTTGAATTTTTCATACTCAGTAATTATCAAGGCCTCTTCCTTCAGTTTTTGGATACGAATTTTCCAATGGTTTCTTTCTTTTTATTAAGGCTGCTTCAATAAATTTATGTCTGGAAGGTGCATGAATTTAGAGGCAATTGGTTATGATTTGAAATAAACTGGCTAACAAAAAAGTTAAAAGAATAGATCGTTAAAAAAATAGTTATTCTGGCACAATAGTTGAAGAATACAAGAATCGAGACCTAAAACTTCCAGTTTTATGATCAGAAAATGGAGTTGTGAGTTCATCGGCTTCGTCTTCTTGTATGGGTGGGAGTTCCTTTTCTTCAAATGCTTTTTTCCCTTCTTTGCTAAACAAAGGAGGCAAATTCTGTGGTTTCTTCTTCGGTTTCAGGATACTCGGAGGTTGCAGATCTTTGGCAGTAATCCGACCTTGGTTTTGTTTGTATTCCTTGACCCACTCCTCGAATTTACTTTGTCTCTCAGCCCTTAAATACTCTTTCATTTTTTGGGAATCACTCTTAGGTTGTGTATAAGCTTTCTTTATAATGTTCATAGGATTATTGTTTCCTTGAATAAGATCATTTTCAATCCTTTGAACATCTGCCGGATTTTTTTTCTTTTCAATGAAAGTGACGATCTTTTCGGTCAGCTGCCATGTGGTCGGGTCAAAATTATTGGAGGCCCTCCAATTCTCAAACTTGGAATTTACTGGATGGTGAATGTTGCCTATACCGAATTGGTTGTAACTTGCTTTGTTCGACCAAGATCTTCTTCTTTTTCGCTTTTGTCTCCATACTCTTGATTGGCGGTTGTAAGTTACAGGTTTGTCCTGTGGTAGAGCGTCAGGAGCATCTTTATCGCTTCGCTCTTCTTTGCTTTCCTCAGAATCTTTCTCGTCATCAGAAGAGTCTTTGATACCTTCAGTAGGTGCTGAGAGGAGGTCATCTAAGAGCGTTTGAGAAATAAATTGTAAATTTTCCAGATAATATCTCAAAAAATCGTTTTCTCCTCTCTCAGTGTGGCATTTGATCCCAAATCGATGATAATGCTCTTCAGACTCTCTCGGGGAATTTATTTGTACTCTCATTCGCTCACGATAATTGTCAAACATGTGTTTATAAGTGTTTGCATGGCTAATGTTGACTTCAGTTTCTAGCACAGGGATATCAATAGAGATCTCCGCGCTAGAAGTCTCGAGGTCACATTCTTCTTGACCATTCACGGTTTTGCTTATATTCGTGCTCAAATAAGGTATTTTTATTGGAGATCCTTTCATTGTCGCCCTAATCAGTTTCAAATCTCCAGGATTTTCGTTCACTTCCTCCACAGTGTCTTTCCTTGGGCTTGTTACCAGCAAAAGTGATTGCTCACTTCCTTGTCGATCACGCTCAGTTCCTTGACGATCACGCTCAGTCACTTGACGATCATTCTCTGTCGTGGTTCCAAGTTCCGTCCGACTCATCAGCCCTCTGGTTCTAGCAACCTTTTGAAAAACATTTGCAGCTGATATTTTCTTTTTAACCCGGTTGAGTTTTTCATAGAGTTTGATCCGCATCTCGAGCTTCGTTCCTAACATTGGAGAGACTTTTGTTTCCTGCAGAGTTCCTTCTACTTTGGTTATTTTCTCCCCTTTCTTTTCGTCAGCGTAGATTGATTTGTACATATGTCTCAAATCCCTTGCAACACTTTTGTATAGTGACTCACTGTTAGTTAAGAGACTAATGATCCTTTTGTTTTTGCTTTCAATTAGGTTTATTCTTTCATTCATGAAATGTATCTCTTTTTGAGAATCATCCATTTTTTCGTGCTCTTTGAACGTCGCTTCCTTATACTTCTCGATATTCTCTTTTTCTAGATGTTGTGCAAACGTATGTTGGAAGTTGACGCCCAGAATCGCAACCGGCAGCGCGAGCATTAGCATGCCGCTTACGCCAATTAGACTCCCAATAACTTTTCCAAGCCATGTATTCGGAGCGTAATCGCCATAACCCACCGTCGTAATAGTCGCAATTGCCCACCACATGCTACTAAGCAGGGAACTGACTCTAGTAGGACTATCCAACTGCTCTTGTGAGAGATTGGCATTTTCCGCATAGAAGAAAGTTGTCGCGAAAACCAAATCACCCACAATAAGCAGCAAGAGGAGAAATCCAAAAGAATGAACGCTCGATTTAACTCCTTGAAAAAATATTTCAACACCTCTCATATGTCGGCCAATCTTCGCAAAGCGAAACATTTTTAGTAACCGAGCGACTCTGAGAGTTTTGAGCATTATTTGAGTCTGAGAGTCACTTTCAAGTCCAAGCTCGATGAAAAATGGGATCAATACAGCCAAGTCGATTAGATTGAAGGGGCTCGCCATTACCAAGAAAAAATTTTGGTTAAATGCAGTTGCAGAAAAAAGCCGGCAAGTGTACTCGAACAGGAACAGACCCGAAATTGCATTCTCAATCGTAACTAATTCACTTGGAGGTGGTGCAGATAAAGTAGTCCAGACAATTGAATCGATTGTTGAAAATACAATTGCGATGATAATGATGTAGAAAAAGATGCGGGCAACAATGAAAGAAGTTGGATCCTCAAGAATCGTGTAGACAATCTTCTGGAGGTTCTTGAAATTATTGTAGCATCTTTTTGAATATGAGAGACGGACGCAAACAGGTGGTTTAGTACTATCCTGAGAAAGCCTGTTTCGACTCTGTTTAGTAATGCTCCTTAAGCTATTGAAAGAAGGAACATCTTGGGCATTGTCGTGAACATTCTCTTGAAATCGAAAGTTAGATGAACGGTTGCTTGGAGGCTGGAAAGGGATTTCGTTTAGCGATTGCTGTGAATCTCGATTCATTTGTTAATTCTTGCGATTATTTACGCTTAGTATTGTGCCTGATTTTTAGATAAAATTATTTTCTGCGATTATGGAGTTAATTAATTAAACTTTTTCAGCTTCAACTCACCTCAATAATACCCAACTCAATAGTGCGTCTTCGGTTATGCGAGAAGAAATCTTTTCTAATAATTCAATCTATTTTTTTAAAAACTCAACATTTATGAGAAGATTTGCTGTTATTTTGGAGATTCAAGCTGCCAGTTCATCGAATCTGATTAAAATAATACGAAAAAAGATTCAAATCATTTTCTTTGGAGTGAGTCATCAGAAATCCTTCTAACGGTAAGTTGTTTATGAGAATCGAAATTTTGTCAGTCATTTTCCACGGCAGCTGGAAAAGGTAAAACTGAATCCGTGCGACACTCGAATGAATAAGATGAGTTTGAAAAAAGTTGGTATCGTTCTCAAAATGAATAAGAATATCAGAGATTTCGTTGTAAGAAAAAGGAATGACAATATTAATGAATTTTAGATAATGCCACAAGAATCAACCAAAAAAAAAGACAAGCTATTATCAAAATTGAACAATAATGCATGAAAATTTGAAATACTACTGGGTTTTCTTTCTCAGAGCACCCTCTTCAATAGTTATAAACGAAGAAAAATGATTATTATAGTAATCATACACATTAATTTAGCACCCTCATGATGAAATAATGTCTCCATCACGATCGAAAATCCTGTTTAGTTATTTATACTAAACCGCTTGAAACCATCAAATAATTCTTTCTCATCTTCCACCATGATCTTTTGATGCTCATGTATAGTGAGTTTTTTCAACAAATGTGCCATAGTATCAGGTCGTTCTATAGACAAACGTCGCCTTTTCACAATTTCAACAGGAGGCGCCTTTGGCTTCTTGATCTTCTTTGTAGCAGACACTTTAGTATGAATTATTTTCCAGGTTTCAGAGTCTTTAATGTCCTCTTGTTCGCTCTCATATTCGCCATAGTGATTTTTCAGTTCAATACTTAGGACTTTATAGTCTGGATCTTCAAAATCCCAATAGCATTCATTCTCCTTGAAGTGCTCTTCTGCTGGTAAGTATTGGTCGCTGTCAAATTCAGAGAACTCGTTCAACAAATCGTTAGACAACATGCGTTTTGTCAAAAGCTTGTGCTAGAATAATTTTTTATGGTTTTTGCTGACTCACTGATTTTTATTGAAATTAAGAAGGAGTCTAATTTTTTACAGTAACTTTTTCATAAAAGGAATATATTGCAGTAGTATCTTTTGCAAATAAAAAACTGCAGTACCTTCACAAAGAAGGCAGAAATTAACTTTCGCTAACACGTACTGCAAACTGTTGCTAATAGAAGAAATTAGTGAAATAATACATTCAAGAAATATTTGCCAACAGTGAAATTTCATGATATAGGATAAGTTTAAGTTTGATCGCAGAAATCACAGTCACTATTAGCAGATCCTTTATCAACAATATTTTGAATATCAGTAAAAGCTATTAACCACATGGGTATTTATTAACTTTGGCTGAGGTGTCATTCTGATTGCTCTTATTGTAGCGATTATCTTGGCTGACATAACTTTATTGAAGTTTGCTATTTCTCTTTTCCAATGAAGTATCAGCTGAGGCTTTATAAGTCAGTGATCCAGGATTCCATTTAGAGAACATTAACTTTACGGCCCTCATTTTGTTCGCGTATAAAAGTAGTTTCGGTAAACTACTCAGTTAGTTCTTTGAAAGAAAGGAGCTTTGGCAAAGAATCTCTTTTATTAATAACTTCTGATGTGACGACCAGTCTTCTCTGATAAGATTATCTTCAACAAAAAACTTACTCCATTTGATGCCGCCTCTCAAAATTCTCTTCACTTATGCATACACACTAAAAGATACAACTTATTTGGAATAGTTCTCTTAACAAAGGACAGAATGTTACTTAAGCTAATAGACCTGATCAAAAAAATTACAGTTGCTTCCAATTAAACGCTCATGAGCAAATTGGTCAGCGAATTCGGTAGGGCTCTTAATTAAAGTCAAATAAATAGGAAAGGCAATTTGGAACCTCCACCACGTCCAATGAGTGGAACTCCGAGAATAGAACAGCCAAATCGTTTGGAAACGATTCCTGAGATCCAAGCCAATGACACCGAGTTCATGGAAGTCCTTTCCATACGCTCAACTCCATGGGATTCTCCTCATCATAGTCGACAAAGCTCAATCTTCGAACACAAGGTAATTTCTCCTCAGCACCTTCCAATGACATTCCTCCAGTCAGCAGTTGTGCCTTTAGAATTAGCTATCCATTCCCACAATCAACTCTCAAGCACTATCGCCCTAATAAAAAGGAAGTTTCTTCTCGTTCACGAATCCAACCTTCCGCTTAAAGCTAAACTAGCGCTCATGTGTTCTCTGAGGTAGTAATTTTAGCCTCACTAGTTCTAATATCAGATTCAAAATCACAGAGAAAAATTGATTGAGATGCAAAAGCTGCAAACGCTAAATTCTTTATCCTTGAAATATCATGTGTTGGGATTCCGTGAGGAGAAAATTGACCCCAAAAAACGTGCTCCGCTAGAGATAACTGAAACGCTGAGAATGATCGCTCAGAGACATTTAGCTTCACAACCAAATGTATTTGAAAAAAGTAAAATAACTTATACTGTTTCATCAGAGTGTTATAAACTTCATAATGCAGGGTATGCAAAATTTGTGAGTCCGCAACTGATCAGTCCAAGAATTGGAAATTCGTACTTATCCTCTTTCGTTTCTCAAAGTACGGCTTGTGATCCCTTGGAAGACCTCAAAGAACTTGAAGAGACACGAAAGCAAGAAATTAAAAAATATATGTTGCTAGTAAATGAAAAAAAAGCTCTCTTGAGGAAACAAAGGGTGGATTTGCAATATGCTCAAGATGATCTTGTAGAAATCAAAGAACTTATTCAAGTAAAATCATCATTTCTTGCTTCATGGCCTAAACTCGAACTTTAGACAAAGAAGAAGCTCCTTAATGAGCTGGAATCGAAGGTAAAAGCGTCTCGAGACAATATTTCTCAGCTGAGTCAAAAAGGAGCAGTTAGCTTAAGAAAAAAACACTCCAAATCTATCAAAATTGAAACATTGCAGACCGAGCACATGGAAACCCTGCCTGATAATGACAAAATATCAGCGAAGAGAAATGCAGTAGTCTTCTATTCGCCGCGAGCGAATGGCAAGTCTTTTTCCTTTGGGAAATCCGAAACAGAGACATCCAAACTCAATAATACGATTATCGGGGGCGTTTCGAGTTCTATTAAAAATTTGTTCAGAAGAATGTCCAAGCAAGATTCTTCGTCAACAAACAATATTCTTCCCCCAGATCTTGTATTGAAGACAGAGCCTGATTTACGATAGGCAAATGGCATATGAAATGTAGATCAATTCTAAATAAATCAAAAAATAATTTTGTTTTTGAGCTGTACTATATATCAATATTTGTTTTGATAATATTGGTTGTAAGTTGATAATTTTACTTGAAGTGCTACATTTGATCATTTTAAATTTATATGAGGCTTGAGCGCTTCATGTACGATAGGTAAAGATATGAACTCCCGCTATTTCACGATGGCTTTATCACTAATATTTTTCAAATTGAGACAAGAATGCGTTCATTCGCTTTTTTTTAATGATTTGCACAGTCTGATTCTAACGGATTTGTAAATTCTAAATTCTACTCGATAAATATTGATTTTATTTCTTCACTCCCTTCAGTAAAACTAATAGAAGGCATTTTGTTCTTCTTAGTCATCCAGAATGAGCAACGGCCATGGGTTTGAAGATCAAGAAAATAATAGGAACTACAAAAATATTGAGAAAATGTCAACGTCTTTTTCATTTTTCAGTATGATTATCTTGCAATGAAAATTCTCGAGTTTTAATCCATTTTTCCTGGCCTTTTAGGTCGCATCTATGGCTCTGGATATTTTCGCAGAGAGCCAGTTTTTGATAATTGCAAAATGCAACTGCTGTTTAACGCTGAGGCCTATGTGTTTTATAGTTATAATAACATTGATAGATTTTGTTATGTTCATTGTGGCTTTAGCGATTGGAGGTACTCCTCGCGGTATCAAGACAGCCTCACTGTCGTTGCTGACTCCCTATGCTGTCATCTTGTGGCATTTTGGAGAAAAAGACTTTTATGCAATGAAATCTCACTTCTAGCTCCGGAGATTCATCATACCGCTCTGGCCCACTTAGTGTCTAATTGTGTCTAACAATAAGTTTTGGTTCAATGAATGAATCGAAAATAGGTTTCTTTAGGCCGCCTTGATCTATATATTTCGCTTGCGGCGGAATTCTATTCAGCGCACTCATCAATGATCCTCCGCCTGTAGGAGTTGGCATGGCAATTTCTGGAATTTTGCGAGTGTATATCCGGTACATTCTTGTGAACTGGAAAAACCTTGGATTATCTTAACAGCCCTTGATCAGAAATGGCTTGCTTATCGAAAAAATCCTATGATTTACTTTTGGAGTAGGTCTCACTCTCTTCTCTTCAGTGTGCCATCCCCAAAAATTTTCTATATATTTATAATTACACATGCAGAATCTGTGTAACAATAGGTAGGAGTAGTAAAATGTAAAGATACAAGGACTTTTCAGCAAAAAGATCTTACATATTTTGCAAAAGAAGGAAAGCATCTATATATCTAGCACTGCTTCTTTTCAAGATCGCTTGCATTTATTTGAGTTTTTTAAGTACTCATCTTCCCTGCTACACACAAATAGAACTCTTATCTTGGCTAATACTTTACTTAAGAATTCAAGTGATCTTCAACAAATTCGTCGAAATTCCATTAGGAAGGAATTTCAGTTGTTATAATTTTTTGTTTTGTCATAAAAACTCAGTAATTGAATTCCACTAAAACATATATGGCCATTAATGAATTGAAGTAGTTAAACGAAGGATAATTCTTAGATTATACAGATAAAAGTATGTTAATTAACTAATCTTTGGCGCCAATAAACTCACTCATCGTCCTCAGCCACTGTATGTGGAGTCTCCGCTCTCTCTCAGTCGCAAAAATTTCTAACTTCGTTGCAAGCTGTTTTGTGATTCCAAGCGTCTTGAGATAATCTTTAAAATCGGCTTGTAATCCCTGATTTTATTTTAAGTTTTAGTTTTTTCCTCCTTTGTAAAAGCAGAGTACCTCATCTAGCGTGTGCGTGTCAGGACCGTATTCAAAAAAGTCTCTGGATGATCTTGATCTTTGCATATAAGTTTCCAGATCATACACCACTCTGATGTAATCAATATAAATCTTTAACAAATAGTTAGAGCTGCCGTGAAAAACTAAATAAATATACATCATCTTTTGTGTTCGAACATTCGATTGCAAGAGTTAAGTGATCAGGCCGAGTGAGAAAGACAGTGAAATCGAAGTACTCGTCAAACCACTTTTCGAAGCCTAATGAATCAATAAATTGAGCATTGATCACGGAAAATGAGTATTTTGCCCTCAAGATGCTCCTCTTCGGTATTCTTTATGTTCAATGTCTTCGGAAAAAACCGTATCTGAATGTCAATGTTGTCGACCTTCTTATGAAGAACTGTTTGAAGTTCACTCGCAATATCTTTAATGCTGAACCCTTGGTTAATAATGTATTCCTGAGAAGGTAAATTCAACAAAAAGTTGTTCTGAAACGCGATACCCTTGACGAATGATCAGGGTTATAGAGTTCTTCTTCTTGCTTTAGTTGTTCATTAAGAATCTCGACAAGCTCATTGCTATTGCTTTTGAGTGAAGCTGCAGCAGTGGCAAATTTCCATGATGGTGTCTTGTGCAATAGCCCAGTTGTTACTGAGAGGGTTGAGGTAACTCCCCTTACGATTTTGGAAAATTTTTTTATCATGGTATTTTTGTTTATTCTAATTCGAAGATCGCGCTTATCGAGTATAATAAGCCTCAGACAGTATTTAAATACTGAATATGTCGGTCAACCATTAATTAAACAAGTTAATAATTGTTCATTTTTATTCCTCATATGCAATGAAAATCTTTCGTTCAGACTATCTATTGAGTGCTTCATATCATTCTGAAACTCGATTGACCCTCCAAAAATTATTTTTGGAACCAAATGGAAAAATTTAGCAACAGAGATATCTAAAATAATAATGTTCACCATAGAAAAGTGTGTTCTTATGCGCTAGACAAAGCTTCTGAGTGGCAGTAACTACTTACATATCATATTCAAGAAGCGCTCTACATTGTTTTCGCTGAGTGGTCTGGCGAAAATTCAATAATTTTGAATATCTTTAAACAAGTATCCAGTAAGAAGGAACAACATTCTTTTGTATAGAGATAATTGGAAACCTACCTTTCTTCTAAATGAATATCCGTCAGGTATATAGTTATATAGTTCTTGATTGAGAATCAACTTTAAGAAAGATGAAAAAATAATTACACTACTGGCAATCTCATTGCTTGCCTCACTTAACTGATATATATTCATGTAGATGAGCAAGAAATTAATAGGAGAAGTAACTCTTTTTGTATAGTCGCTTGGATGAGATATGCAGAAAGACTTAGTAGTTTGACTTAAAACCGCAATAAACCAGAAATGATTGAATTCAGGCTCAAACCTCGTGTTCGGATATTATTGGACTCTCTTGCTCTCAAACAAGGAAGGATTAAAAAATGAGATTCCAAGTTTGACATATTTGAATAGATAGATATAAACTTCATTTCGAATGGCAATTAAGACCAGATTAGCTGATATTTCTCGAAATTTATGCATGAAAAATGAGAAGATGAGTTTCCACCTTTAGGATCTTTTTAAGAGTTGTTGTATTAATAATCATGGCTTTGTCGAATATCTGCCAAAACAAATAAAAATCCGTTAAAATTTGTTTTAATTTTTATTTCACAAGTATGGAAATTAATGGTAGAGGGATCTTACAAAGGACAATCCGAGAAGAGATCAAAGCTCCTACCCGTAATCCTCAAAAGTTATGCAATTAATTTGAAACTTTTCAAAAAGAGATAGGAAATTTCAGAGGAGTAAAATTCTTGAGAATAAGAAATGATGAAAACCAAAAGAAGATTGAGGGCCGAGAAATTCAATCAAGGGACACCACTTCTCGACTATCAGCAATTCAAAGATCACCGCTTCAGAATTCAACAAATTATCAACAGGAATTTCCTGTAAATTGTGATAAGGCTTATGCCAATGGACTGGCAGTGTATAAAGCCCATGATACAGTGATTGCGATAAGAGGGCTGGAACCGCAAACTAACAAAAAAGTTGAGAAAAGTTACAGATGTAGATCTGCTCCAAGATCTCATAACTCGGTACAGAGGACCAAGGATCAAGCGACTCAATTAACAACTCCTTGGGAGAAAAGCGAAGGAAGCAACCTGACCCCTAATGATCTGTTTGACAATGAATCTTCAAAACACTACAACCCAAATACAACTTCCAACGATTTCTGTTGGAGCAAACTAGACCAGCAATCTGAGAGCGAGAGCCATCTATCACAGAATATTATCAACACATTGTCTGATGAGAGAGGTCACACTCTTCCTTCAGAAAGATCTGAACAGTCGAAAAAATTCCTAAATATGCCGCTGGCCTCAAATCCATATTTTGTAACTCCGAAATTTCAGAAGTATCATCAGTTTGACCGAAGAAATGAAGAAAAAATTGAATGTCCTTCCAGAAACCGATCACTATCCAGATCAAGACCTACTACTTGTCAAACTTCATTCTTGCTCGAAAGTAGTTATCTTCACACCGAAGCATCAAGAAATGAAATCATGACTTGTCCAGACGTTGGAGAGAACAAAAAGGTGAATTATTTAAATAAACCTTTGGGGTGTTCATTAAAAACTGGTAATTTGCACAATTATCTATTGGGGGAGTCAGGAGTAAGAGCAGCTGGAGAATTGAGAAAAAGGATATTTTCTAAGCAGAAGCAAATGAGGATAAGAATGGGCTCATTGAATAATCTCAAAATCGGCAACTGGTTATAAAAAATAACACAGAAAACTCTCCTCAGTCGACCGCTAGGTCTTCTTTTCAGAGATATACTCAAGATAAGTATCTTCCAAAAATTTAAGGGTTTCTGTTGTAAATTTTAGAAGACACAATAAATATACTATTGATAAGCTATTAATTATTGCTATGAGTTACTATACTAATAGAATGCATGAATAGTGAATGAGGATATTTTTTATTAAGGAGTCATGTATGTAATCGCAACAAAAAGTCAGAGAAAATACTTCGTACTTTGGGGCAGAAATAAATTGGATCCAAGAGTTTCATCTCTTTGAAACGCTGAAACGAGGCACTAAATCGATGTAGACTAAGTATTTAGCGGGTTGCGGCATCTAATTCAAAGTGCTTACTATTGCTATCAAGCAAACTGATGAGTGTCTCATTTATCAACTGGGATTGTTACAAATGAGAGTTAATCTCACTTTCGAGGAATTATTGAGAACTAAACATCCTATCATCAATTGAGACATAAGGTTTTCTTATGATACTCTATAGAAATTCATAACACAAGTTCGAATCCAGATTTTAGTTACCACATGTATTAGGCATCTATCTCCCTCGTCAGTGGTAAATTAAATCAAAATTATATTTAAAGGACATATTTATTAGAATACAGTTACTCTGAAGGATTGCATTGTGTAGATCATTCAAGACCACTACCTCAGATTAAGAAGAAGTATCTTTAGCAAAAGTTATATGATTTATAGGTGTTCACATTACCTATCTACCTTAGACAATTCATTAGATACCAGATACAAAACTGAGTCTTAACTGTGCTACCTTTACTGAATTATTTCTTAAAAATTTGAAAAAAGGATTATTTAAAAAAATAAATAAATAAATTATTACGACTCGCTAACTGAAAAAGAAAATGATGAATAAATTTCTTTGGAGTTCTCTTTTGTTATTTTAGTCTCGCGTCAGTTTACTGTCCAATTGCTCTCAAAGTAAAAGTTTTTCTGATTTCCTCCTAAAGTATCTGCTTATTATCACATATACATTTAGTTAGAACCACAATTGAGACTCTGCTAGGTTTTGTTGTTTCAATCCCTAAAGAGCTGACGGAAATAAACCACTTCGAAAAGCAATTGGCCATACAATATACTACAGGAAAGGACGAATAATTTTTTTTTGCCGGAACTTTCTTAATTCAAATTACTGCTGATTTAATCGTTTTTACAAATCCAAATTCTCCTTTGCACTGAATCATACAAAAAGGAGGGTTTATAGGCCAAAATTATTTGAAAGATACAGCTTTCTGATATCTGAGTCTATGACTTTGTTGTTTGATTTGAAAACCCTTACATAATGTTAATTTCATTCTTAAGCCTCTTCTGAAAAACCCAGGATTTAAATGCTACAGGAAGGTGTGTATGTAACATCTTAAAAATACAATTTCAGCTTCCTTAAAATTTTCTTAATCTCTCCTCTGTGAATTGTAGAAACGATAAATTAGGCTCTTTCCTGCACTCATCAAGTAGATGTTCATTTAAATTACTCCATTCCTATTTTTAGAGTACTTAGATTTTCCCTTTTTAAAATCTTAAGATTTACAGAAATTTTCAAATGTAACTCTTTTTTTGGAGTTCCAAACTTGATGAAAAGAAAGGAAACAATAATAATACAACCTATATATATGATAGCTACATGTAAAAATGCCAACTATCTCTCAATTTGAAAACATAAAAGTACCAAATTTAAAGTTCGACAGAAAGTGAGTATCCATATCCTACCTTCAAATCTCCTGTTTTATCTCTGTTCATTCTCTCTTCGATATCAATGTTTTCGTTGAGATTTGAAATCTTAATTCCTGTGCTGGAATTCAATCGAGATGCCGGTTTTATCATTGGAACCTTGATGTCACATTCTTGTCCATCTCGTTCCGCATACTCCAAAATTTCCTGTAACAGTCCTTGGTATTGCGTTTTACATATCGCATTTTCACCGCATTGGTGGAAAGAACGAAGCAATGGAGCTGCCTTAGCACAAAAATTGATTTGTGGCACTTCTATATCGCAAATTTCTCCATGGTCCTCAGCGTTTTGAATACTTCCTTTGATTTCTTCCAAGCTATTCAGTTGGCATTCCAAGTCTTCGCAGTGTGCATAATTTTTGAGTTCGTTTTCCGCACGTTTGCATAAACTCGCTTTAATGGTGTTTATAGGGTGGACGATTTCCATTCCCTCGGCTTGTTCTTCATCAATTTCCTGATCATAATGATCATCAATTTCGGGAATTTTTACTGAACACTTGCGATTGTGTTTTGTGAATTGAGAGAGGATAGTCTCTGCTCGTTTTTTGTAATAAGCTTTGCAGATAGTGTTATCAGAACATTCAGAGCTGATTGAGTCGATATCTTCCTTTACTTGTGCACATAAATCGAAATTTGGAATTTCAACGCTGCAAATTGTACCTTTCTGAGATGTCTGTAGTTTGAGTGAGTTGATTTTTTCGATCAAAAACCAGAGGTCTTGAGGACTGCTATTGAGAACTGTGGAGTATTGCTGGATGTATCTCTCTAATTTGGGGCATACTTGCTCGTTTTCCCGAACAATATCGCATTTTTGACCAGCTGTCTTAGCTTGCTCGATCACGCCTTGGATAACAGATCTATAAAGCGATCTGCAATCGTCGTCACTGCATTGCTTGTACTTTTCTTGTAGTAGTTCTGCTTGGAAGCAGAAATTGACATTGTCAGATGAGACATTATTTGTCCCTCTGAGCTTTGTTGCTGGCCTATCGGCAGAGATCCCAACAATCAATGAAGTTGAGACAATGCACAGAAGACACAGTAAAAAGTGGCGTGTCATGGCAGAGTTAGTTAGTTCGTTTTTTGGAAATTAATGATTATATTTTGAGCTAGCCGATGTTGATTATCTCTAAAACCCACATACAAAATTAACGCTAGCTAATACCTCAACGGTTAACTTTTTAAGACTCCGGAGGAAAATCGATTGGCCCACCGGATGATTTGCTGGAAACGGCAACAACTCAATCAAAACACATCAAAGTTCAAAGTTAGGTGATCGAACATGGTAGCATTTTAAGATGGATATTTTCTCACTTAAATATCAAACATAAGGGAAAGAAATAAATCATTGTGTTCCATAGTGTAATGATTCAATTCCAAAGCGAAAATGAGTACATAATTAGGCACTCTTGAACCGGTTTTTTTGAAAGAGCAAACTCTTCATGTGTTACAATTCTTTCAATGAGTAATTCAGTTTCTTATTAGAAAGTTTAACAAAGAGTAATAAAGATGTAGTCAATGACTAAGGTCATAAAGGGTTTAGAAATAGAATTAGACCTATAAATGTGTTTGGAGGTGAATACAGAATGGTGCTGCGACTAACAGAATGCAACTACAAAATTAATAATTCCAATGTAAGAATACAAAAACAAACAACTAAAAAAAATGAGAATCACATTTTTTCAAAAAAAAGGTCGCGTTTAGTCCAATTCTGATTGCGTAGGAGGCTGTATTGAGTGTAGACTAACTAAGAAATCGAGGTATAGAACTTATCTGTTAGCTTCTTTCGCAAATTCAAAATTAATTATCCATAGTTGTGATTGAATTCAGCAAAGTGGAAATGTGTAAGGTCCTATCTTTATCCCTAAATTTCTCGCTTAGTTCTAATATTTCTTCACAAAGTTCTAATATCTGGAAGAAATAAACAGTAATATCTCCTGATTTGACTAAACCAAGCCAGCAAAAATAGAGTCAGGGAGTGATTAATGACTCTCACATACTTTCTTGGCTTTCTGTGGCTATATTCAGAGGATCGGTCTACAAATTTTGAAATAAAATCGTCTTAGAACTCCCATACTTCTGTGCTTTGGAGCTATATCAACAAAGTATATTCTCTGCGTTTTTAACGAACAGACCGATTAACGACTTTAACTTAAACTCTGGCTGAATCAAAGTCCTTACCTTGATTAGTCAAAGTTTTCCGAATTATCTGTTGCTGTGGAATAAACGTGTAAACATTTTATGGATCCTAATATCAAGGCACCTTTCGCTTCCATTTTCTACTCTATAATTGTCGAAAAATGATTCATCCTTAATAGAATGTTTCATTGTTTGAAATAAATTCATATTTTCTGAGAAGATTCATATTTACTTGTACAGATGGTGAACAATTAACTATTTTCAATCTGATGGTATTTTTGCCCATTCCGTTGGAAGTGTTTTTTGTAAAATTCGGAGCATCTTGAAATAAAAAAAAGAGTTATTTGTGGATTATAGATGGAGTTTCTTGATTACTAAGGAACTCTAAGTATGCAGACTACTTCCCTATCTGCAACACAATAGGAACCACAATATGTTCTGTGGTTTTATTAAATCCAAAGGCTGCAACGCAATTTCCATGCTAAGAAGCAATTGCTTCCAAGTACAAAAACTCTGTGTTGCCGTTTAAATGATTGGGTCGTTTATTTTGCATATGCACAAACTGTTCACCATCAGAACTTATGTATTGTTGAGCTCAATGGCTGATAGATACTCTGAATTCGCTTTGGTCAGCAAGCATTCAAGTTCAGCTCCTGAGCCAAAATTTTAGATCTGTATGCTTCACACAGCAAACTCTATTCTGCTGCTGATACAGAAGATTATGTACTAAGATCATCAACTACATTTTTTCCCAGCAATTGAGAGAGATTATTTGAGACTCATCAGCCATTCCTCCCCTTTTAAGAGAAAGGATTGGAATCAGGAAGTCGAAATACTCCATGGCATTATTTTCCCGAGTTTCAATCGCTTAGTCAGCAGCTGGAATATGAATAACACAGCAAATGAAGTATATGTAATTTTTCACCAATGAGACATTGCTTAGCCATGATTGTACGAACAAGTTGAATCTAACAACAAATTCTTGGTGCTATTGTTTTCAATCCAATAAGACTGATAATATAAATCTCGGCGTCGTATACTGAGCTTTACTAACTTATTCTAACGTGGATTCAGAGCTTTTCCACTCTCTCAGAGTTTTTCCACTCTCTCAGAGTTTTTCCACTCTCTCAGAGTTTTTCTGCTCTACTCGATGATTGAAACAACTGGTCTACAAAAAGGCAGTAGTCAGCTAGCAACAAAACCCTCTTCTATCTTGATTAATCTTTTAGCAAATAAATTACTACACTTCTACTACGGCTAAGTATGCACATTGATCTTTAATCGAAACAGTCATTCCTACAATTAAATCATTGTATTTCGGTTTTTTATAATTTGAAAATTAAATTAAATTTTTTTGAAGAAACTCTTATGCACTCTCTCGATTTTTCTTTTGGGAATGAGACAACGTCCAAAAAATAATTCTATTCTTGTGTATGAGCAACTAAAATACCTAACTCCTTGTGTAGCGGTAGTATCAGCGGAAAACTAGAGAAGGAAACGTGTTATATTGATCGGTATCATGAAAATCATATGTAGACGGGTATCCATAGGAAAACATTTCTTCCTTCGAAACATTGGATAATTCTTGTCTCGAGGCAAAAAAAAACAGTGTTCCTTGAATTATTAATCATTCTAAATTAAAAGATACCAATTGTGACAATTATCTACATAATCTAATTACTGAAATACTGCCGCATTCTTCGCGGCGGCTGGAGACTGGCTTCGAATTAGTTTCAATAAGAAATTATTTGGATTTATGCGCTAAGAAAGCAAATCTTTGGACCGTCCTTAAGGAAGAGGAGAAAAATACGATCAAAAATTCACACTGTTAAAAACATTTGTTCCTGCTAAATGCTATTCAAAAAGAGACTTCTACAAATTCCGGAAAGAGATGAACCTTATATTCAGTTCTCAACACTGTATAATTAGGAAGCTACGTGTAAAGCGGATCTGATTCTGGGAAGCAAAAAAAATTTTTATTCGACTGGCACATTTACAGTCCAAGATTAGACGAATTCTCAATTTTTTAATTTTTTTTTATTAATCACTTCTTCAGTAAGTAAACGCTGCATTCTCTACTTCGTGTTTGTTCCCCTCATAAAAAAATTCCCAGGAGAATTTGATTGGTCAATTAGGGTATCAACGATTGCTTCCAGTAAAAGCAGTATGAGCTCTCTCATTGACAAACAAACAAGTAATAAAATTATCTTGCGTTGACTGGTTTTTCCGATACGATTCAGTCAATTTAATTTAATCGTCGAGGATAATTCACTGAACAGTAAGTTCTAACTCTACTAAAATCATCAATGAGAAAGAAAAGTGCCCTACAAGCTTTCTGGGAAGACCTCAGAGACTCACATTTCTGTCATATCAGCAGCGATGAAGAGTGCCCGACTCTATTCATACATCCAACAGAACCTCAAAACTTAGGACATTCGACAAAAAATTCAGCTAATAAAACCAAGAACTGTCGCATTTCTAATGAAGAAGCATGGACGAACTTTCTCAAAAAGAAACCAAGCGCAAATATCGTTAATAGTTTCGTCGAAGAGTATTTTGAAGCAGAACGTCCAAAATACACAAATAATCGATCCCTTCGCCATCCATCGCTAACGAGATACGAATTTAAAGACTATGTTGACACGCGGGCGATGAGTAAACTTCTTGCTGAAGAGAAGAAATGGGTAAGAGAGACAAAGCGCATTGAATTGTTAAAATTATATTTAGGCTGATCATAACTTTGATGTTATCCTTGAAGAAATGCACGAATTATATTGCCAAGAATTACAAGAGATGATGGTATTTCATTTGCTACTCTCAATTATTAATTTTATGCAGAGAGGATTGTTGCAGTGCTTGGGTCGTTTGATCGTTACCTTCATGATCTCTAAGATCTCAGACTTGAAGTATAGCAGATGCAAAACACTTTTGGACAGACTTGATAAACTTGAAGCACAGTTTTATTACGAGGAATCTCAGAAACAACAATCTTCAGTGTTTTTAAATCGATCCCACAGCCAACATTATCACTTGCCTCGTGACAAACTCGATGATGACTGTCAAATTGTAGAGAGGGATAAATCAACTCCAAACTTTTCACGACTGCAATCAAAACCTGAAGACTCCAAAGGCTTTTCCAAATCGAACCTCAAGTAAATCATTTGATCGGGATTATGAAAAAATATATCGTTACACGTAGACCCTACAGGAAAATCTTTCTCAAGGCACAATATGTCTTATGCAAATTCGGACAAACTGTTAACTATATCCAAATGAGTAACTAGCAATTCATTTATTGATCACTAATAATATGATTAGACAATGAGATTTACGGACCTCATCAAAAAGAATTTGAGAGGCTCACTCGTGAGTCATTAATCCAAACAGATAGCCTGTCTCCCGTCAAATTTAGTACAAAACGAATAGCTTCCTTTGAAAAAGACAAAGAAAAAGGACTAATTCCAAGTACTCCTACACAGCCGCTACAAATACCTAATTCTTGTATAAATTCAAGACAAAAATGAGGCCGTTACAGAGATTGGGGCGCTAACACAGTTTTCAAGGATAACTGCATTCTTGGATGAGAGATTCAATGCTTACCGAGAAGTTCATTCGGAGCAAGCTCAACATCAGAAAATAAAAACTTTACAAGGATATCTTAGCGCTAAGATAAAGAAATGGATCTCACTCCATAAGAAGTAGCGAACTCTTGTTATGAAAAGTGAATTAATTATTCTTAGGATGATCTTGGATCAAAAGAGGAAGGAGCTCGTCGAGTCAGCCAACAAGAAATTAAAGAATCAGCAAGTCACCTGTTGTATCTGTGCGATGAACGTCCCCGCTGAAAAACTTGCAGACCATTCGACAAACTGCAGAAAAAGAATGGAATTGAAAAAAGAAATTAGCAACTTGTCTACTGTGATTGGTAATGATATCTTTACTGCTGTGCAAAATTTCCGCGAAATGAACACAAAGAGCTTAGTAATCAAGTAATCTGATCTCCTGGCTTCTCAAGTCTCACTTTATTTCTAGAAAGGAATACCAGAAACTCGAAAAAAAGCTTGAACTTACATTTTCTCCAAAGAAAAGATATAAAATTCCGAGTAATGAGAATGCGTTAGATGTTGAGGATGATGAACCTGACCACATGGATCAACCCATCCAAAAATTGGATTCAACAACCCCTTTGCTCATCAATCTATGCCAGATAGGCTCTGGAAATCTGAAGGATAATAGTAGCAGAGTTTCGGGGCAAAGTCCTGAAAAGAAGAGGGTTTCAAAATTCTCCAAAAGCAAAAAAGTTCTGACCAAAGCAAACACAGATATTACAGATCAAAAATATGCATTGATCAGAGAGGAAGATGAAAATTCTAGTCCTCTACAAGGAGGTTTGTCTTGTGGCTCGCTTCAATATATGGAGCTGGTGACTGCAATTACACAGGAAGATGTTGTAGAATTAAAATGCAGTCTCAACAAAGAAAAATCAAACCCACGTAAACCTACAACGACAGTTCCAAAACAATTAGAGGGTGATGAAAGTGAAAATGAAGAGGGCGAGGATGATGAAAATGATGACCAGTCCGTTGAAAGCCTACGGAAACTTGGAAGTCATGCTCTCCGTCGTGGAAGCTATAAAAAGGAGCCTATTTCAATGCACAAGTTAGCTCTGGTCAAATCAGAAAATGAGAAAGGCACAGTGTTCTATTCAGATAGTAACATTAACAAAGATACTGATGAAGATAGTTTAGAACACAAAAACGAACTGCCACCGCCGTCAGGCCTCACAAGAAACCTTTCAGAAGATCTGACCTTTTTGGATGATCCTCAGATCTCAGCAAGTCATTCAACTGGACCCAAGAAGAATTTACCAAAATCGAGGTTTTATGTGGAGAAGAAAAAGCAGCTTCCAAGGGCCAGTACCTTCACCCTGAGCAGTCCAAAGCACTTTAGCCACGAACCTAACAAATCTGAAGAGTCAGACCATTTGAGTACGACTCAGAATTTGGACTCTAAGGGACAGAAACACAAAACTCCGAAAAATGATCGGAGAAAAGATATTATCCAGCGAATGAAAGAACTTCGAAGCTCTTTGGCCGAAATATATCTTAAAATGGAAGTACTGGATGCTATCAAATCAATTGGCAAAGACTTCGTCTCTCAAGAAGGAACTAATAATATCAGTAACAAAAAAATATTCTTGACCTAGGCGTCTTATTTTTGTAACAGAGATGGAAATGTCTTATAAGGAGGTAATGGAGAAATTTAATGAAATTCCGACCAGATACACCAAGTCAAACCTTGATGATGTGAAAGAAGCGGGTCAATTTTTAGCTCATGCTGAGGTAGGAATTTCACAACAAAAGAAAGTTATTGAAGTTATTATATTTTCATTTTTTTAAATATATAGGAAATGATTGCAAAATCGAAAGAGCTCGCTGAGATTCAGAAAAAAATGGACCAAAGTGAACTGCCTACAAAGAAGCCTACTCATCCAACCTTACTAAAAGACATCAAATCGCTCTCTTTTCGAGTAAAACCTGGCATGAAGAACCCAAAAATTGATATTGAAGCTGTGAGGAAGAAACTGAATGATCCTGCCATGACACATTCTCCGAGCCTCAGACATCCTCATAGCCCTTTTAAAACGATTGCAGAAGATAGCGATACTCCAACTGAACTTGTTCAAGGTTCTCCTTTACTTAATTGCTCTCCCAGTATCAAAAATCCTCATTCTTCCTACCTTGAATCCCCTCTTCTGAAGAGCATTCAGAAAAAGCGGTTTAGCGAATCTCCTTATTCTAATAGAAGTAAAGGATCTGATGAAAACACCCCACTCTTGGAAGATACGGGGGAAGCGAAACCTGGGGCAGCAAAATCACATTCAAAAATGAATTGCCCTGTCGTATATACGATGAAAAATTTCAATGAGGAAAGCAAAGACGAAGTTGAAAACGTTCAGGGCCCAGTTGAGAGCAGCCCTGGATTATATAAGTCTTGTAATAACGTTACCAAACCGTCTTGGTTTCGACGAGATGATCGAAGAAAGGCTTCTGTATTATTGGATGCAGGCGAACATATATTAGACACTACCCAAAATGAACAAAGCTCTAACTTGGAAGGCGACAATTATAAAGAATCTCCTTGCGTTGTAGATGACACACTTGAAACAATATCGCCTAGCAATCAACTCTCTGACCGTGAATCTAAGCACCAAGTCACCACTGACACACTCACCAACATTGATCCCTTGCCAGTCCAACAAGAAGTAGTCAAAGAGAATGTTGGAAGTATAGTTTTGTCCGCAATAGAAAAGAACGTAGGGTACTCAAGCTTAATGTCTACGGAGCCCTCAACCGTGAAAAGTCTGGCCGAACTGGCATTTGAGAGTTCGCATGGACCTAACGAGAAAGCCAAAGATAAGCCAAGTAGCAGCAACAACGTGACTTCCTCCACTATTGGAAGTCTGGATCAGCTGAGAAATTCCTATGGTCAAAATCAAATCGAAGACGAAACTCTCAAGGAGGAGCAAATCCAAATGATGAAACAGCGCGAAACACTCCCGGGCAAAATGAGTCCCGCATTCATATTAGAAGGAGAAGAAAAGGAAGAACCGTTAGAGGACCCTTTGTTACTACAAGCGACTAGCGATTTCGAAAAAGGATACTATAGTGATTCTCAAGCAAAGCGTCATTCTTGGGAAACCGATAACAAAAAAGAGTAAAATAATTTTTTCCCCATAATATGTTTTGAACACTCTTCAAAGGTCTAAGAAGTTTATTTCTCTAAAAGATTTTGAGATCATCAAGCAAATCGGGAAAGGGGGCTTCGCAAGAGTTTTTCTCGTCAGAAGAATAAGCACTGGTGATACATTCGCTATGAAAGTTATCAATGTGGCTGAGAAGGTATCAACAAAAGCTAACTAGATTGATAAACTTACTCCATTTTTTTTCCTCGCATAGCAAAACAAAAAGTTCCAAAACATTGAAAATTTGAAGAAAGAGAAGAAAGTTCTAGATATGTTAAGGGGAGATTTTGTTGTAAAGGCAGTGTTTACCTTCCTCCATGAGCAGTTTATCTGCTTTATCTTGGAATACATGATGGGCGGTGATTTTGCTCACGTAATCGAAGAACATGGATACTTGGACAATGAGCAAGCTAAATTCTATATCGCAGAAGTTGTTCTTGCACTAGAGTATCTGCACAGTGTGGGAATAATTCATAGAGATTTGAAGCCCGACAATTTATTGCTAGACAGCCAGGGACATCTAAAGTTGACCGACTTCGGTTTATCTGATTCAGGACTGCAATCTAAATTTGCTTCAATTATCCCACCTCAAAAGAATTCTCAGGCTAAAGAATCCATCAGTGAACCCCTACAAAATGAAGATGCAACTCCAAAAAGCGCTTCTCCTTCAAATCCTCTAATAAAAAGTATGTCAAAGTCGAAGTCAATTGAAGAGGAGGGATGCGAAGGGAAAAACGACAAAAAGAAAGCCCGGTTAATTGGAACTCCAGATTATATGGCTCCGGAAATTATCCAGGGAGCCTCTATAAAAAATCCTGAGTTGGATTGGTGGAGTCTTGGTGTGATGATGTTTGAAATGCTGACAGGAATTCCGCCATTCAATGACGAAACCGTTGAGCAAATCTTTAGCAACATTCTCAATCTGAAGATCCCATGGGACCAGCTTACTATAGGTACTGGCGAAGGGGAAATTCACCCAGAAGCAGCTGATCTCATGGCGAAACTTCTGGTGATTGACCCTGAAAAACGGTTGGGAGCAAATGGAGCAGCTGAGATCAAAAAGCATCCCTGGTTCAAAGGAATAGACTGGGATAATCTAAGGAAGATGCCAGCACCAATCATTCCCGAAAGCAATCAACCACAATCAGCGACACATAAGGCTACAGTAGGCAATATTTTAAACGCAATGAGCGACCTAAATGAAGAATGTCCGAAAATGTCCAATGAAGAATGGTCGAAAATACTCAAACAGCTCAAGAAAGATGAAGCTAGTGGTTTTGAATCTCATAGATTCGATATATTAGACGAGAATAATCAGAAAAGAGCCGAAGAAATGAAGTAATGCAGCCTCCATGATTAATATACATTCCTAAATTTCAATTTTGTTAATCAGAGATGAGGTGCAGCGAGAGATTGAAGAACAGATTAAAACCTACAAAGAAAATATAGGATTAAGAGAGAAAGAAAATAACACTAGCGGAGAGGAATCCGATGGCGCCTTGGAGTTTAATCCATTGCGGAAATTTAAAAAGCGTAATACGGCTCACTTGACTCAAATTGTAAAAAAGAAGTAAAATATTAATCTTCTAGTTCAAATCAATTAACCTTTGATATTTTTCAAAGCCAATTTGATCAAGACAATGTTTTAAATCCTTCAGAGCAACCGAGTAATAGGAGAAGTGCTCCCAATATGGTCTACTCTCAGGATATGGCTAATAACAATGAGTAAATTTACTGCATGAAGACTAAAACTGTGCACGAAAATGTCTTTCAGGTAAGAAAGGAAATAATATAATACTAATGATAAGCATAATTGTGTGAGGCAGTAAATATTTTCAAAGATTTAGGGTAATAATATGATGTGTATTGAATCATTAGCTAATATTATATTTTGGATTGAGAATTGTTATACTTCATGAATAGCTTTTTAATGTTTAGAGTGTGGATTTATATCAAAAATTCTATTGCTTTACGAAAAGACGATCTTGGCATCTCTGAACGTAACTCATGACAGTTGAATTAGATTTAATAGGAACTATGAGATTACTATCTCCAAACTTCTTCCCACAAAAGAACCAGTCCTTAATTTCGGTCAATAGGTTGAATTTCTATCCTCAGGAGAGATGTTTATAGCTTTCTTGATCCTGTGGATAAAGAGAGAAAAAAGACTGTTTTGATTTGATATGTGTAACAACCGGAAGACATTGAGAGTATTGATTTTACCTTTACAACCACTGAATTGATCCGTCAATGATTTTCTAGAACATTTTTGAAGGTAGATAACCTCTTTTTAATTCAGCAAACTATGTCGTTTTCTTTTGACTTCTATATGAGCATCTGTACTACGATACTGTTACTGAATACTTCTATAGAATTTTTCAAAAAAAAAAGAAGAAGCATGCGTTTCATCTGTAGGCAAATTTTAATTCGCAACTCGACGTTTTATTTTTCGTTTTAACTTTGTTTGATTTCTAACACCCAAAACGTATAATTCGGCATATTTTTGAATGCGGTGCAATACTCTAAAGGATGAAACAGGAATAGAAACATAACTGGAAATAGTAGCGAGCACAATAATAAAATACCTCTAGAAAACAATCTATTATTTGCTGAAAGTTCTCAGTTCTCAATGTTTAGAGATAAACCAAACCTGCCTCAACTTTTTTTGTGACTCTATTATTGTTTATCTTGAGATTATATTGTCCTGCTTGTAATAATGAATTCTTATTACTCGATTGCCCGAGTGAGAAGGGCACTTCAAAAGCATCCGATATTGGGGTTTGCTATTCATTTATGAATAACAAAATGTAAGATTTAATTCATAGCATCACTCACAGCGTTTGGAGACCATTTCACCTGAATAAAATCAAATCTGAGATAAAACTGTCTACAGTTAAGGAATGATTTTCAAAAGTTGAGAATTTTTTTTTTTTAGTTTAGGTCAGAATTCATTACTAATGCAGAGGCCTTGCTATAGGACTTGGGCAACTCTCTTCATATTTATGGACCTACCTAATTTAAATAACCATTCACAAGTCGTTTCTCGTATTATTATTAAAAAATTGCATCCATTACTATTAATCTAAAAAGTTCCCTACGAAGAGTAGACTTGTTGGTTTTTTCAATCATTTACTCCAAGTTGCTAGTGTATTTGTGCATATTCAAGAATTCAACACCCAATCTGCTTCTATGAGGCAAAAACAACTTGATTCGTACACGAACCTTAATCGGTGAAAAAAAGAATAGTTTACGGTTATAGAAAATTCTGAGAGACATATTTAATATGTTTGAATAGTGTTCGCAAAAAAGAACAGAGATTTAGGAATTAGTTTTTCGGAAGAGTTACTGTCTGGAGTTCAGAAATCGATAATTAAGAGATAGTGAATACGTCATCAGTTCAATTTTTTCTCTCATTGAATTCAAGGCGGTGACTGTAATTAGAAATAAAGAAATAAAACCAAAAAAAAAAAACGAGAACAGAATTCTCCCTCACGCGGGCAATCCCCATCACATTTTTCTAAGATGGAGTACACTACATCCTATCCTCGCAATAAAGCATATGGGGACAGAAATTTCCAAAATTATGGAAACCGAAGAAATAATAATTACGATGATAAATATTATGGAAGCAATTCAACGACTCCTCAAGGGAAAAACACGTACCGTCAATATTATTGCAAGCCCCTAAGGCTCAACGAGAACAATGACTATGGTTATCAAGTGAATGAGAAAAGAGATCACCAATTCGATGCTAAAGAGGTCCATTGGAAAAAACAAAACAATATTAGAAAGGGCTATAACTCTCCCTATTCAACTATGGCTTCTGAAGCTGATTTAGAGACTGAAATAGCAGGCTTCAAGATCGTTCAAAGCGGTAAAACCATTATCGATAGCCAATCGTCAGACTCCGACAGTCTTTTCTCTCCTACCGAAACGGCCTCGGCAATCATTGATAAAGAAAGGTTAAAGTTTGCATCAGCAACTAAGTTCCTAGGTCCATGTCCGCAGGCAATTTCTCTGCCGAATTTCCTATAAATCATATTAACCGACGGCCTAATTGAGTCCTTCGACTCTGCAATTGTAAGACAGAATCTCATAAAGCTCACATCTTCAATAAAACGGTGCCAAAAACAAACAAAAATAAAGAAACAAACTTGGAACATAACACATAAAAAACAAAAGAAACATTAAAACATTAATCTATATATATATGAACACAAGCAAGAAGATCACGTCCTCCTCTCGCCGAGTTGTTGCAACATGAACGAAACAAATCATTGATAAAGCCTCAACAAGTATCTGATCTGTTGACCAGCAATAGTGTTGCTCATTAAATTAACAGTTTTCACATCATAAGAGTCTTATTTACTTACCTCTATCGGCAATCTGAGCATAGATTTATTGTAGCACAATCAATATAAATAGTTTGGAATTGCTCTTATAACGATGATAAAGGTTTTAATATGGACTTAAATATATATTAACCTGTCTCCTTTTTATTTTAACTCTCACTTTAAACTTTAAAGCACCACTCACTATGAAACCACCTCACAGCCTCAACTTTGTAATCAAAAACTTCTGATTGCAAAGATATTCTTGGTCAAATTAATCAGAACGTATCTAAAAGCCCAAGAAATTGTAGAGTTGAACATTTGTATTTCAAAATTTTATATTGAATATGGGATGAATGCCGTACAACATGGAACTACTTGATTTTTTTAAACTTGTAAATTATAAATCCTAATTCTTGCAGTCCGACAAAATGTTTGGCACCTTCTTTTTTATCTTCTAAAGGGTTTGCGACGTAAAAACTATCTGTAAGCTCTTCAGTCGTGATTTCAAAACACCCCAAAAGATCAATCTGTTCGAGAAACTCTGTAGCGTATGACTTTCTATCAGGAATGTTGATAATAGCCATTCCTCCTACTACGAGCATCTTCTGTAGCAAGAGTGCAAGCTCCTTAACTGGCGATCCGATGTAGATGATATCACTTCCGACAATAAAATCAACAGTCTCCTTGACTGTAGCGTAATCTTTCCAATCCAATTTCAGAGTTCGGACTCTTTTGTCCTTTTCGAAGCCATTCTTTTT
>ENA-UOTX01000085-UOTX01000085.1-compost-metagenome-genome-assembly--contig:-NODE-85-length-96004-cov-10.541860_pt1 | contig 96004 bp, 65 predicted proteins | sample MGYA00238143_ERZ746982 | MGnify/ENA primary metagenome ERZ746982 (study PRJEB28758, sample SAMN06268862) | compost metagenome | isolation source: single cell | place: USA: California, Emeryville, Joint... | reverse complement strand
CTCTAATTTACTACTATTTCTGAGGGTGCAAGCTACGAAAAATGTTCCAAATATAGGCCAAATTCTGATCAGATACAGTTGGTCATTTTTGTAAAAGTTTTGAGTTTAACGCTAGCATATTACATGAAATTAAAAAACTAAAAACGACTTGAGTTCAAAGATGGGAAGAAAGAAAATAGAAATTAGAGAGATCAAGGATTCCAGAGTTCGCTACACTACGTTTATGAAGAGAAAAACTGGATTGATAAAGAAAGCTGCTGAACTTTCTCGACTTTGTCAGATCAAGATGCTTTTAATGTTTGAGGATCTCAGCGGGGATTTAATACAATACTCAACTCATGGGATATTTGAACCCCTTAAGTACTTTGAGGGCGCTACTCCAGCTTACGTGTTTACAATGGAGCATTATCCTCGTTTCTTCGCAAAAGAACAAAAAACAGCGGCAAATTCGGATAAAGTGAGTCTGACAAGCGCTGGTGCAAAATATGAAAAGAGATATATGGCTGATGAGGAGCTCTCAATTGAAGAAGCGGAAGATGAGGAAGAAGAAGATGAAGACATCTACGAATTAGAGCCAGTGCAAGAAAAGATTGAGGAAGAAAAGAAAAGGGTGGACCGACGTAGAGGCAATAATATTCATAAAAGTAAGCAGATAGAGGGCCTCAAAATCCAAATTCCTAGAGATCAAAGCAATCTTCAAAGAGACGAGTTAAATCAGCAAATCCCTCAAAAAGAATCTAGTTTTGCAAAAAATCTGCAAGAATTATTGCTCATTGAGAGCCAAAATACTCGCATTCGCAAACGCGCGAGGCATATTGAAGACATCAGAAGTTCAGAAAATAAGATAGCCGAGAGCGACAACCAAAAAATTGAAATTGAGCAAAATAATCAAAATTTCCCCCTTGAGACAGCAAACCCTGGAAATATCAACGCTCAAACTACCCCAATAGCGAACCCATCCACAAGGACTTCTAATAATAATGCATTTATGAGCATAACTCCAACACACTCGAAACTTCCGATGAATCTCGTAATTAACTATGCCCAAGGATTTCAGATTCCTTCAGAGCCACGCCGCTTGTCCTTCTCTCAGGAAGAAGACATTCATTATTCGCAAATTTCTCGACCTCCAAGCCCTTTGAATTCCTCATTCCAATCAGCAGTAGACCACCAAGTTCCCAGTCGAAGAAGCTCAATAACTTCTCTGCTCGACTTGTTCAGGATTGAAGAAGAACTGGTCGATGAAGAACAAATTGGTGATCTTCCAAGAGCAAGATCTTATGGCCACTCGCGCGTTTCGTCAAACATAAGTAGCTTCTTGAACAGACTTGAGTCAAAGAAGTTTGAAGACGGATTCTTTTCACGCAGACACTCTAATCAGAGCTCAATTCATCAGCTTTATCCAAATTTCAATCAGAGAGCTCTCCATGATAGTCTGAATTTTGATGAGCTCCCAGAACTTGATAGTGGTAGAAAAATGAGTGCTGAATTAAACAACATTTCCCGTCTTCTTTCAAGAAGTCATTTAACTTCCAATAGTGGTCACAAATCAGGTTCATTGGATCGATTTGCTCTAAAAAAGATGAGCAACAATATCATTAACGAAGAGCATAGTCGTTCTCATTCGAAAGACTCAGATGAGAAAATGAATTCTCATCAGCGTTTGACCCGACGCAAGAGTGGAATCAGTACAAGAGTGAGGCTCTACTCACCTCTTACTTCGATGGCTTTTGCAGGACGAGAGGAGCGTTCTCCGCTTCAAAATCCAAATTTTGATTTCGGTCTTCATGGAAATAGAGGATCAAAAGAAAGTTTTAGTGGTGAAGGCAAAAGAATGAGTGAGAACAGCTCACTTGCTCTTGGATGGGGTGTATGGACGCAGAAAATCCAACAAATCAAAGCCACAAAAAATAATGCAAACAAAAGCAGGAAATCAGATATTTCTGAAAGTTCATCTATCTTTAAGAGTCCGCGAGTGGAGAAAAAAGTCAAGCCATCAATCGAAAAGTAAGGCACTAACATTTCTTTCAATCCAAGGCTCTTTTCAACATCTTTTTTATTTAAATGCCTTCAGCTCGAATTAATTTTAAGATGGCTTCGATTTTGGAGCAGTTCCCTAATATGATGAAATAATATCTGTTTATGTCTATATATATATAATTCTCTTGTCATCCTGGATCGTGTGTAACGAAAGCCTTTTTTACTGCCTGATGCTTTCTTTTACTATTCAAATTGAATAAAACAAAAAAACCCTTCTGTTTTCAGAAAAGTAGTTAGTCCTTCTTAAATTAATCGTGGTTTTCTGGTTTCATATTTTTTTCTGCGCGGCACAAATATTTGTCTCAGGCAATCGCTAAGATTGGGTTCAACCATTTCTTCAGCTGTTGAAAATCTAGCCTCACAATTATTTTAACCTCTACAATTCCGTTTAAATAATTGATGTCTAAATGCTTCGTATCTGCTAAATTTAGAGTTACTTACAATGATGCCCTGCCACATTTCCTATTACTTCTTTAAACTCCACTCGAAACATATTGGGAAGTAAATAAGGAGATGTTGTTGTCTTTTATATTTCCAGCTAAACAATAATATAGTGAACCATTTGGATTTTTGCTGCGAGTTTGATAAAAAATCATAGCATACATTATGAAATATCATGAATGCATTGCATTCTAAAGACTTCTATAAGGGAAACTAAAATATCTCCTGACTTGGAAAGCAACAAATAAATAAGGAATGCATTTCTGGTTCAATTTGAAGGGTACAGATCTATATGCTTATATCCATTCCATGAACGTCTCTCTTCCAATTTTAGATCTCTTTCTTTTTGAAATTCAGTAATCCTTCTGGTATTGAGCGAATCCACCAAAAAATTAGCTGAGCTTTTCTTTTCCCATACATTATCACGAATTTTTGGTGGTGTCATCTTTATTAGAATATGCAACTATAATTAAATTAAAATATTTTCTCATAATCATTGATCCAGAGATAATTACTTGCCGTGCTTTACTGACGTAATATTTTGCTGCTGGATTTTCGTTTAATATCTTTCTATAATCTGTGTCACCTTCAGACCAAGGATTGCATTGAGCATGGAGAAGCATCTATAGTACAAAATAAAACATAGAATATCGTAAGGTATTACTTTCACCACATCAAGGTTATCTTTCTCAATTGCGACGTATAAAGGAGTTCTCCCAAGCTTCATCACACAACTTCTTCAGAAGGAGGAAAAATTAAGAGCTTACCATGTCTGTCGCGTTAACATCAGCACCGTTTTGGATTAGAAGCTCACAGCAGCTGGTATGATCGTTGAGAATAGCAATGTGCAATGCAGTTTGCTGGATCTTTGTTAAAAATAATAGGACTTTATAGCATATTTCAGAATGTTACATTATTGAAGTCAAAGAGCAGGTATCGATTGTACTTTAGCAAATCCTCCAGTCGAGTATAATTGCCTGTTCGAGCAGCACGCAAGAAATTATGAGAGTATTCTTTTTCGAATGGATGAAGGCTAAAGATAGTGTTCGTTATGACCTATCAGAAGAATGAGTTAGTGTGCTCAATTCTTGAAATTAACCTCGTGCATGGTTAGCTTAAGTTTTTTCATTACTAATAAAGCTTCTCTCAGTTTCTCTCGAAGCCTTGTGAACTTTGCCTTCGTCATCTTTATTGGAGATTTCCTTTTTCTGTCTTCACAATGAAATTCCATTGTCACTTGGCGATTTAGTCTTAGTAGGATTCGATTAAATGGATATTTAGAAAGAGATAATATCAAAGAGTCAGCTGCCCTATCTTCTGCGTCCTTCCCCTCTTCATCTTCCGTCTCCTGAGGTATGAAAGTTGGTATTTTTGGCTCAAGCACATGCTTCTTTTCAGAATTAATAGTACTAATGTATTTAAATAGATCAGCCCTTCTCTTAACTATTCTGGGTTCATTTTTCGAGATGTGGTTTCCGTTGCTATCTTGGTTTTTTGATTCTTCTCTATTCTTACTATATTTTTCTGAGCACTTGATTTTACTGATACTTTTGTCAAGACAATAGATTTGGTTGGCTTGCTGGCTGCATCCATCCGTCAACAGATCAAGGAGACTTGGTTTGAATTTACAATACTTGCGATCACTTAGTTCGCTATTATTTCTCCTAATTTTCAGTTTAGGAAGAGAGATGCCACGCGTTACGGGCTGTGAGTTCATATTGGTCAGCATATTGTGGTGGAGCTGAGAAATATGATTTGAATATTCTGCAGGTTCAGTGGCAATTCTTCGAGAAGTCTCTTCTTTTGAATCTGGTACAAGAGGCTCATACTCATGTTTCAATGTTGCCATGTTTTTATTATTGAGCGCAGGTAAACGATCTTGCGGATTGCAATGAGCTCTCCCAATTCTCTTTAATTCGATCCCCTGAAGAAGTTGATCTAGTGTAATCCGAGGATTGGTGATTGGTTTTTTAGCAAAATCGCGAAGTTCGTCAGGTCTGATTCCTGAATGCTTTCTTCGCACTCTGTATGAAGCTAGAGGATCTGTCACGAGTTCACTTTGGCTGGGTTGAGAATCAGTGATTAAATGCTTTGCAATGATAGACATGGACTGCTCAGTTTGAAGAACTGACTCAGAAGGTCTGAAGGAGTCTAAAAGCAGCGATCCGGCTCTCCGAAATGATATTAAACTGCTTTTATCTTGAGAAATTTCTCCTGATGTTTGGAGTGTTGGCTGGTAATATGAGCTGCTCACATTGGGAGCCGCCTTCACATAATGAGTGAGCTTAGAATTTTTGCTTTTTCGATTATCGGCTTCAAGATCAACGCTGGTGTTGAGCACATAAAAATTGTCCACACATGATTTGCTTCGGTGCATGTAAGCGAGAAAAGAGATGCGATTAATTGTTAAAGTGATTTGGACTAAAGAATCTTATCAATAAATTTAGTAAGAAATTGCCGATTGAAATAGGTGTAGCAAAACGATAATCGACAAAAATGGCTCGATATCACACTTGAAAATCTTTCCATGTATACCTTGGGCCTTTTCAATTAATATGAGTATTCAAGAACAGCGGTAGTTTGCTCACATCGGCATTTCTCACGAACAAAATTGCTGGTTTCAATATTTTGAGTATTGTTTCCAAAATTAACCATTATAAATTATTCAATGAACTCATTACATATTTTGTGTCAGAAACAATTATCGAATAAGTTACACCAACTTCGTTGAATGATATGTGCAGCAGAACGGACTCAGGCCATTCCAAGTTATCAGCCTTTAGAACGAAATCGAGATGGCTTTTTGTCTCATTAAGGAACAAGCCATTTTTTTAAAGACATGATGATATTTCTTCAAAGTTTTGGGTGGGATATGACCTGTAGTCTAGTCGAAGTTCTTGGGTATTTTCTTCCTATCGTAATCGAAGCGTAGGAATTTATTGGAAATGCCCTCGCTATATAATCTACACCCAAGCTTGCGTTTTTCAACAATTCAAACTTATTCTCCTTCTTTTCATAAAGCAGGACAGTTAATCCTTCTCTTTCCTCGGCATCAAGGTAAATCAATATCCTTTCAGAATCAATTCTCATGCATCGCACTCGATAAAATTTTTTCATTTCTTTGTCGTAAACAAACTTTCGGTTCAATGATTTACCAAAATCAAAATCTTTCGACAGAAGCAATAAACTGCAACGAAATCTTTCAAAACTGAAGAGTGTCTGCTCTTCTTCGAAATAAATCGAGTTCCATGCCGAAATTGCCGTTCGAATAACTGCCAGAGGTTTCCTTTCATCATAGCTAAATATAATCACATGAGGATCACTAAATTTAACATTCGTGAATATCCATCTCGTGTATGGATCAAAGGACATCATTTGTATTCCTTGGTTTTTGGGTGTCGGAATATAGAACAGCTCTTCCTTCTTTATAAATTCAAAAACGCGAATGTAGTTATCCCATCCATGCCACATGATCGTCTGATCCTGCATGTTGACCTCCACGTTTCCAATCTCTTTGCAAGACTTTTTCGATTCTAACAAAAGAGGCTCCAATTTCCGGGAGTGAGGATAGTATATTCTTGCAAGTTCTTTTTTTCCACGGATTCGCACAATAAGCAATGAATTTTTTCCCAGAATACGCATGTAATTGTAGGAGTAAGGGAGTTGCAGGCAAGAGATAGACTTGAATGTTGGAAAAGAATACGTTAGCAAGGAATTAAAATCTTCGGAAGGATTGAAAACCATCGCACCAAGGAAGACTAGCTTGAGCTGTTGGTGATAAATAAGATCTTTAAATAGGAGAGAAGTGTCGAAGGGTAGTAGCGTCTTGACAGCTGTGAGTCCCCTTCGATAAACATCAGATACTTTGAAAGCATGAGACTCTTCAATGCAAAATGTTTTCGGGATGTCACTTTGAAGTTTAATTCTCCTCATATCGTCTTCTTGTGCAGTGACTGAAGGTTTTGTGCGAGCCCTTTTCATGAATTTTCGGCGATTAAATTTTTCTTTTTTGCGAACTTTTTAATATTTATAAAATTCCATTTTCTAAATGGTTATAATACAACGAAGATAACATGAAACAAACTGGAACACTTATTTAATGCAAATATCATAGCTTAAAGGATTTTCAGTTAGCTTCATTTAAATACCACGACAAAATTGTCAGCTTATTTTGAACGAAGAGCTTCTTTGGATGATACCAGTCAAATTCAATTTCGAAAAAAAAAATGTCAATCAAATTTATATCAAATATGCTAATTCGGATGGATCAGAACTTCAAAATCTTCAAGGAAATACAATCCATTTTGTTAAGGTGCAAACAAGGCCTAGCGAACAACCTCTATTGTTAAAGTTTACCAGACAACAACACTTCTTGAAAGTAAATTCTACAATCTATAAAGTCATTCAAAATCATTAAATCATTTTAGAGTTTGTTGATTTTAAGTCTCTTATAATTTTTAATATGGCTTCTTATTATTGATATTATAGAGTTTGCATCGATCAAAACAACCAGGCAATAGAAATTAGCTAAAATCTCCCACTTCCTATGCTCATTCATCCTAAAGAACACCACTAACAAAAAACAAGAGGCAATTTTGAAAGAAAATTAAGTTGTAGAAACTAAATCTTCACATGATAGGAATCAACTGTCATGTGATACGATCACTAAAGCCTCAATTTTAACGTTGCTAGAGCTATAGAAAACAAAACAAACAAAAATAAATCGAGCTATTATTCCGAATGATTTTAGGAATTTCGATGCTAATGATTCGGTATTGTCAGTATCTAAGAAGCAGGTTGAGGTTTCTCTGCTGGTAATCCGACCAGAGGCTTCTTGAAGAACTCGGAGTTTGTTCTGAACTTGCTGATAGCGACAGTTTTGGCCATGAGTTTGTCTTGAGGTTCTCTCTCCAATTCAACATCGCCAACTTTCATTAATTTACAAAATTCATCAAAGCTAATCTTTCCATCTTTTGAGATGTCCGCCTCGACAATCATCTCATTGATTTCGGCCTGAGACATCAATTTCGCGGCACGAGCCATCGCTTCTTTGAGATCTTTCGCGTCAATATATCCAGAATTATCTACATCAAAATGGCAAAACGCGGAAAAAAGCATATCTCTAGTCAAATAAAGCTTTGAATCCATTGCTGCTATCATGAATTCTGAAAAACCGATCGTACGAGACTCCTCTATATGAATATCTTTCATTATTTGTTCAAGTTGTTCTTTTGTAACTTCAAGTTTCTGCTCTCTTATAACGTGGGTAAGATCTGCAATACTGATACGACCTGTGCCGTCCTTATCGAAATATTTAAATGCATCACGTAGTTTTTTGAGCTCAGCTTCTTTTAATTGGGTCACAAGCACAGAGAGAACCTCTTTTTTGAATTTTTGTTTCAGGTTAAAACGTTTGAGATTTTCAATGACTTTTTCAGCCTCATCATGCTCAATTTGAGTGGGTTTATGGGATTTTTTTATCCATGGATGGGATAACGCGGCCTTCGCGCTAATTCTCTCTGCGGGATCTTTCTTCAGTAATTGCAAAATGAGATCCTTTGCTTCAGGTGAAATTGCTTGCCACCGTTTACTTGCAAAACTAGGTTGTTTGTTAAGGATAGCCTTTGCTAACTCCGCAGTATTAGCACCATTAAATGGCATATGTCCTGACAAAAGAAGATACATAAGCACCCCCAAGCTCCAATAGTCGCATCTCAGGTCGTATTTACCTTCAAGAACTTCGGGTGCTACATAGTAGGGGGTTCCAACTTGACTATGTAAGGTTTCGTTAGGAAGAACATAGCGTGAAAGACCAAAATCTATAAGTTTTATTTCAGCATCAGGCTCTGAGTTCTGATAGAGGAAATTTTGTGGCTTGATATCACGATGCACAATGCCTCTTCCATGTAAATAGAAGACGGCAGAGAACGCTTTGGCCATAATTTTCGCCGCTTCTGCTTCATTAAATGTCTTTTTGGAAGCGAGTCGATCCATAAGTTCACCTCCACTGCAATATTCCATTACAAAGTGGTAGTTCTGACTGTCTTGATAGCACTGATGAAATTTAATAACGTTCGGATGGTCAAGGTCACGCAGTAATTCAAGCTCTCTTTTTAAGAGTTTTTGGTCTTTTTCCATCTTTGTTTTTAAAACAGTCTTAATAGCATAAGTGGGCTTGGATTTGCCAATTGGAGTTGCTAATCTCACGGTTCCAAAGTGGCCATGACCTATATTTTCGTGATAAATAGATGATAATAATATTTTTGTACCTAATACTTTGGAAAAGTGATATGCAAGCCCAATATCTGAGATGGAGGTCGTTGTGGCTCGACGGGACTGCGATTTGGATTTTACTGGCCTTTTGGTGAAAGTTTCTATTTCCTTTTTGGAAGAAGTACAACCCATAGTTGTTAAAATTTACACAAATAAATTACTTTCAGGGCGATTGCTCAGTTAATGATTCTCATGTTAAAACATCAAAGGGTTATTAAAAAAAAAAACGCTTAAAACTTGCATTGTCCGTTGAGAAGCATCTGTCACTTGATCAAGTGCTGTCCAATTCATATCCTGCAATACAAACGAAGGATTTGCTCTTTGATTGCCATATCAGAATATATATTCGCTGATTCATAAAAAAAAAAGTGCTGAAAAATATCAAAATATGGCTGATAGCTCACGTAACAAAGCAGTAAGTTTTAGTTAGATTCATAAACACATATAGTTAGTTCTGACGTGTAATATAAAGTTAGTTTAGACATCATCTTTTGGAAATCATTCGTGCTTAAAGTCGCAGATAATCCAATCAACAAGTATTTTTTTGAAGAATTCATTATAAACCATTATTGGTGGGCAAATTAGAGTAAAAAGGAAAAATAGAAAAATCAAAGCCGCACTGGTCGTCTCGAGGAAATTTTGGTAAACTAGCCACAGCAGTAGCATAATACAGAGCAGTGGGATGAAAATGCAGCCAAGAAACCATATCCAAAAGAAGATCCTTTCTTCTCGAGATCGATCGAAGAGGGGTACACGCTTTTTCTTGAGCTCCATGCGATATTTGAAATTACAAACCTCACAATATGCTTCTTCAATTGATTGAAACTTGGTTGCTATCCAAGATTTGAGACAGCTATCATGTACTTCTCCAATGGAACCAGCGCATTTACAAGGGTTGATAGTTTTCGTACCATATGTGGATTCCCAGCATATCTTGCACTTGAGATCTACTCGAGTCAGATGTTAGATCTGGTTGCTCAATTAAAATGAAGCTGGCTACCTTGCGTTTTGCCCTCTTGAGTCTCTTCAGGGACTTTACGGTGACTAATAGAAGCTGAGTTGCTAGAAGCGTCTGTCATTTTATTAATACTTCAATTAAAATAGGGTGAGAATATAATTTTCGCTGAGTGATGGCGTAAATAAACACTAATGTTTTCACAGCTTTGAGAACACACTCTAGGTTTCAGCATCGCATTGAGCACGATGTTTGAAGAGTTTTTTGTAGGACAATGGCCATATTATTCGAGGGTTCTTACACAGTATAATATAAGCATTTATAATTATTAAGACAAATAATGAAAAAATCAAAATTTAATTTAAGTCGGTATTTTTTAAAAATCCATCTTCGTGGTAGGCTCGTACAACAAAAAAAATTAAGTCCGTTTCAAGCCAAAGCGAGCCATCGAAAACTGATGGTAATTAAACCAGGAAATAAATACATCACCGATAGTTGACTAATTTATCATAGAGGTGTGTCTTTTAACTTTGTGTTTATTCCACGAGGTCTTTTTTCTTCTTCTAAACATCATCAGATTCTCATTTTCTGCTATCTCAATAAAATAATTCCCCTACTCTAAGACCCCTACAATTGTAGATCACTCCAAAACTGTGAATTCGGTGTGTTAGGTAACATGAGATGTTTTGTTTCCAAAATTTAATGACATTCTGTGTCAGTTTAAGGTGAAATTAGTTAATATTGTGAGAAGTTGAGCAGTCAACGAACATACTGGCGCGATCGCTGTGAGTTGGAGTCTTACCAAAAGACAATTTAAACTTTTGAATAAGGGTTTTTGACACTGGCTTAAATTAAATCAAGCCGTTTAACAAAAGAATTGAGTTCTTGATTAGCTTCTCAATAATTCAATTTCATAACTGGAAAAATTTGTAAAGGAACTGCCTCAAACAGAAAAATTAAAATGAACATTTTCAAGAACCTACATGAAGCTTTGCTCCGACTTGTGATTCATGTTCTAGAAAATCAGCGAGTTTCTCGGTATGAAGCTATCTTTATCGTGTTCTTGAACTCCTTACTCGAAATTGGCCTGCTCTTCAGCAACACGTTTAATTACCCGTCAGCTCAAACGCAATATGTGAGTATTCTCTTCACATATGCACAATTTTTCAATACCACTCAACTTCTCCAAAGTTATGGATTTGATCCAACTTCAATTGGGGTGCTTGTTATACTTGGGGTTATCTGCGCCGTGCTATTGGCTCTAAGTTTATATGTTTATATCTTCTTTTATAGAGGCAAAGATGCAAATTCTTCTCAGAAATTCTATCTCTGGATATTCGAGCAAATTCTAAAGTATGTCGGCTATTGTCTCGCCATACCATTCCTACACTGCTTCATCACAGCGATTGGGAACGGACTTGCACAAACCATTATTGCTCTCATCGGAGTAATAATGATTGCGATCCCTCTCTTGATAGAACGCTTTTTCATCCAAGAAGACAATTTTCTGGAGACCCATTACCTTTGTAAATGCAACACAAGTTTCAATCTCATGAATGTCCTGTATTTCATCTTTGTTATGGTATTTGAGTCCCATTTTGCGACAAAAGATTATCGATTGCCATACACGATTGCAGTATTTGTATGGCAAATTTATCGCCTCTGGAGAACAATCACAGTGGACTATTATTTCTTCAGTGAGATACAACGGATAAATGTCTGGTTGAAAGGCATCAATTTGCCCATTGCATTCATATTTATGCTCAATTATATTCTGGAACTATCGAATACGCGGACTCTAACACCAACTGAATGGGTTGTCTTGCTCCTCTTCACTTGCAAATTAGTACTCGAAATCCATAGTCTATACGAGCGAAAAATTTTGACAAACTATGATAATCTTAAGAATGGCTCTCAAGTTGATCATGCAATTAAGCTCATGTGCAATCGGGCTCAGCTTATCATCAATAAAAATGCCCAAGAATATGATTACTCAAGCTCTGACCTGCTATCATTTGACGTACTCTTTCACAAGGGAGTGATATCTTCTGATTTTATAAGAAGCTACAGCAGAAAGACTAATCATGATGCTGTCAAGCTCTGGAAGCAGGAAGAACTCTATGATCCAGCAACTTTCAAATTCTTTCGACCTCAATGGCGTACGCAACGTCATCAAACTGTAAAGGCTACGCCATCGAACAGTATTATTGCTCTTAAACACTTTCTACGGCAGCTGTATGTTTCATACACTGATAAATTTCCCAACAACGCATATTTGCACTTCAGTTTTGCCTCATTTCTCTTGCATTATCTTCGACTCACACCAGCGGTGATCCTTGAGTGCTTCCTTCTTAATCAACACTTGCAAAGACAATCAGATGTTAGAATCGGAATTTCTCGAGAAAGACTTGTCAGAATTGTCAACACCATTCAAGAAAGATTATCTCGTGAACGAAGCGACCTTGTTTTTAGCAACATCGATATCAAAGGCATAGCTGAGTTGGAGGATAAGTATAATGAAATGACGCGGCTGATGAATAGCTACGTCACCGATTATGTTAACTTCCTCGAAGAAATGTCCGAAGAAACCGTATATTTTGATGAAGTCTACACCACCGGGAAAAAACTTCTGTCTTTACGGAAGAGTATTGATACTATCTTCAATAAGCATCTATCGGAGAACCCTTTCAGCATGATTGCTTACTCTGAGTTCTTGCGCTCTGTTGTTTCGGATGACCTCACCGCTATCGAACTCAATCAAAAATGCCAGAGGGCTTTTGCAAGACTTGATTCTTATCTTAAGGGTGATAAGGACTGCTTCGAAGTCAATTTGCTTTTTGATAAAAACTCCAGCATCATTCAAGCATCTGGATTGTCCCAGAACCTTGGAAAGATATTGAGAGCAAACCCAGCCTGTGAAAAACTTTTCGGTTATACAATAAAGGAGTTGGAGAGTATGAACCTTAGAGGACTAACTCCCAGATTAATTTCCATACAACATGATACTTTCTTGAAAAATTATGTGGAAAGTGGTCGAGAAAATATAGTCTATACCAACAAAAGACTTTTTGGAAGGTGCAAAGAGGGATTCATATTTCCAATAACCCTTCTCGTTAAACCTCAGATCGACCTTGAGACAGGAGTGTTCTTATTTTTAGGATACCTCAAAAATATTAACACGAAAAATGAGTTCATTATCACAGATCAATTTGGCCTTATTGACAGCACTTCTCGAGCATTAGGAGAGGCGCTGGGTTTAACAAAGTCATTCTTAGATAGGAATTTGGTTCACATGCAACTGCTCTGTCCCCAAACAATAGATTTCTTTGACCTAGGCGAAGATTTCAAATCCACGAATACTAAGGGAAAAACAATGGGCACCTACAACCAGACCGACGAAAGCATGTATGATGAGAAAAATGAAGACCAGAGTGTTTGGAAGAGAGATCAAACTGACGAAGATGAAAGTAGAGATATAACAAATAATAGAAGCAGAGTTAGTGCTCGCGCAAAACTGCTTCAAATGGGAGAAATAACATTCAAAATGTTAAAGCGAAAAGATCCGCTAGAATATGCACCACGAGCTCTAATGGACCAATGCAAGAATGTATTGGAGTTCTATACAAACAGATTTGAGGAGAGAGACAGCAACAAAGACTCAGCCGAAACCCTTTTTAGCTCTGATAGAAAATACTTGGATAGCCTGCATGCTAAAATGAAAGAGGCTCGTCAATCCAAAGAGTATTGCCTGGTTCAAGGCGCTGTCGAAGAGTTTAATACTTCTAGAAACAAAATCAAAATGTATGTTTTCAGGTTCACTGAAATAGAGGATATACTGCTAGATAAAACCAAAAAGATGAGATCAAGGAAGAGCAAAAATTCAACCATTAAACCATCATTAAAGAAGACGGAGGGATCTGATTTTGTGAGAACAAAAACTTTTAAGGAAGATTCCAAAATTGATGCCAAATTAAGCTCGCACAGACCTGTGCTGACTGAACTTGCCGAAGAAGAAGAACACGAAAATCAAGATCAAGATCCAAGTATGGACTCCTTTTCTGAAGATAGAGGCTTAAACGACCAATTTGAAGCTATCACTAAAAGAGGTGGTCTTCCTCGCTTGCTAAATGATATCAGTGCTATTCAACCTAATATAGCAAATAATTTGGATTTATCTCAAGATGAAACGCAATTCCCTCAAAATGAATATCTTGTGAGCATTGGAGGAGGTCCAAATAAAAATTTCCTCCAAGCTCATAGAAATGACAGCAGCTTTGAGGTCAATCTGAGTGGTCAGAGCAAAGATGATGCAAACCAAAAGAGTGCCAGAAGCAGCATTAACGAAAGGGTATCTGAGTATCCTCAAGGTGGTGTGAGAATAAAGGAACCATTAAGAAACACTAAGGCAGAAACAGCAGTAGGCCAGAGATATAACACTGAAAAAAGAGAAGCAATTAATGAGTCTCAAATTTCAGGTCTGGATACTAACCGGGGATTGGAGACAGATCGAGGTCTTGAAACAAACAGAGGGAACGAAACCCAAAGAGGCCAGGAGTCCAATCGAGGAGTTGACACTGCAAGAAGTCGAGGCGCTCCATCATACATCAGCACCGATCGTTATTTCGAAGCGCTTGGATCACATCGCGGACTGCTTTCCTCTGAGAAATTAAGCAGTATTCCAGACCGAGCAGATTGGAGACAGAAGGGTAATCAGGTACCTGACGCAATCTCAGCCAAAATGGAACCAAAAAATGATATGGAGGTTAATACTCATCAAATAGCAGCAAGAGATGCTAACATTCCTTCTTCTCATCGAATAAGGTTTGCGGTAGATGAAGCAGAGTCCGGCTCTCATCCGGAGTCATCTGGCTTCGAAGCAACTGATTCTATGAAACGTTCGGAGATGAATTCGAATAAAAAAGGAATCTCTGACTTATTGAATGGCTTGCAACAGAATAATCAGGCGAGGCAATCAGCAAATAAGACTGGGACTGGGAATCGCAAAAAATTTGACCTAAAATCAAGGAGCTCAAGTGTAACTAGCGGGACTTATAAAACCAAAATGATTTACTCTGCAATTATTCAGACTTATTTACCCCCGGAATTTCGTCAGTCGCAGCTAGTAGTTCTTGCCCAGCTGGTAGCAGCCATACTATCTCTAGTAATCATCATTATTATCTGCGGGACCAAATTTTCTTATCTCCAATACTCCACCGGAATTCTTGATGATGTCAACCGTCTGGTTTATTATATTCACAAACTTGGAAGCGCTGCCTATGATTTACAAAATAACGATCAAATCGTCCGAGACACTCCTGAAGGCGTTGCTGAAAAAGCCGCAACAACATTAGAAGGGATCAATGTTTCTCTCAGTACTTTTACAACTCAACTTTATCTTTTTCAACAGGAAAAGTCATATTTCTACAACACATTCCCAACATTCCGGCAACAAATCTTGCTTCCTTCAGTGATGGTTGATCCGACATATAATATTGAAATTCCTATGGAGAACTACATCCAAAAAATGGCGTACACAGGTTTTGATGTTGTCAAAAATTTCAATAACATCATCACCAAAGTAGACAGGACTTCGATTGATAATTTGATAGCTGATTACTCCAAACTCTCGCGGTTACTGGTAAATTGGACGAATTATTTCAAAGACAATGAATCTCTGTCAGCGAATTTGAAACCACAAATCAATAATGAATTGATAGCCGTGTCAATAATCCTCTTTATCTTCACCGTGGCGGCAATCTACAAGTTGTTTGTGAGCCTGAAATTCATCAATCGAACTCTTTACCAACTAAGCCACGTCATGCCCGTGGAATACCTAGACATCAAAAATAAAATTCTAATTTTCACCAAAAATCTCAATAACAAAATTAGTTTGAACAGCGAATCAACTAATCTTCAAGTTATCAGTTCTCTGAAATCCAAAACGAAAAGCGGTAGTATTGGAATTAGCAGCACAAAACATCAGACTCATAAAAGGAGATACCTAGAGGCGAGAACTTTTTTCGTTAATCGCGCGACGCCAATCTTCTTGCTGTTCAGCTTCTATATGATTCTTCAAGGAACTTTTAAAGCTGTGATGGATAGTGTCATTACTTCGATAAATTTGGGAATGACCAATATTTTATTCTTTGCCAATGATGAAGCAAATGCAATTTATGGAATGTCGCAATACAAAAACTATACTATCCAACAAAGAACAAATTTAACGACTGCAGCAGAGCTTCAAAATCTTATTAACTTGTACCACCAGCGCATCGCCTCAATCACGTCACAATATGGAAGTGCTGTTGAACAAATCCAACTAATATTCACATCTGATCAGGTCGATACCTTATATCATTTGATTTATGGCGATGTTTGTCCAATCTATCCAGATTCAAATTGTTCCGCTGTCATGAGTGGGGTATTCACTCAAGGGCTTATCACTGGAAGGATAGCAATCAATGACTTCATGATTCGACATATAGATATTGTTGATGTTCCAATCACAAAATATTATGAATTTGAAGAATTAAACCAAGCAGAAGATCTTGCTCATAAAATCCTTCTCGATATTTTAAATATTGCATCCAACCGAGTACAGGATTTACTAGATTCGGGGATAGAGCTGATAATTGGACTCGTAGTGGGTCTTGTTGTCGCTACTGTTTTTTTCTTCTGGTTACTATGGTCATACACTATGAAGAGGTCAATTGAAGAATTCAGGGATTCTCGGCAGCTTTTGTCTCTTTTGCCAGTCCTGGCGATAACCAGAAATTCTAGAATAATGAGCTTCTTGCAGAAAACATCTTCTTTATCAATAGGGAGATATTAACTAAAAGGAAATTTTCATCTGAACAAATGCTGACGATTGCCAGTTTTAAAATTTTATATCGCTTGATTAGATTTCATGAAGGTAGATATCTCGTTCTATAACCCAAGGTAGAAGTCGGCATTCATTCTTTCAGGTTCTCATCTTTACTGTAAAAAGAAAGATATTCTTTAATATGTATGCTTTCTTGCTTAATGATCCACATCCCTCACTCATATTCATCCCCCTCCTCCTCTAGATGTACCTAACGCAGTCATTTGCTGATTATGAGTTGAATTGGGATTCTAGAAGAAACATAAGAGAGTACTCAAGTTGCTTGAATGAAGAATCAGTTTCAACATCATTTTTTCATTTTCAGAAATAGCCATTGCAAAAGAATTGAAACAGTGAGTTTTTATGATTTTTCCAACATTAAGTGCATAGGAATTTCAGCAGCGAAGAAAATTTTTTCAACGAGCTTTGAATCAATGAAAAGGCAAATTATTTCAATATTAATTAATCAGCTTATTAAAAAACTTGAAAATGCCAGAAATTTGTCAGGTAGACTGTTATTTACTGAGACTTGAAATTCGAAACTCTTTTACACAGCCTATGGTGGTCCTTCGCAATTGGAATTCGGAGCTGTAGCTAAATTTTTTTTAAGCATCTTCTGGCTCAATGTCATCGTCAATATTGGCAATCGCTTTTATCTTATAATGAGCGATGATTCGCGAACCCAAATCGCTTGTGAAAGTAAGGCTCGCCTTAATTGGCTCCATTTTTGTGGGAGCTTGTGGACTCAACGATCTATTATTTTTAGGTTCTGAGGCTCTCAGGTTCCAAGAACTCGGAATATTTTGACCAGGAAGAATAGATGTCTTTGTTCTAATCAACCTTCCACAGGGAATTTGATTAATCCTGGAACTGCTAAGGCAGACTTCAGGTTCTGTCTCTGTTTTGCTCAGTTTTTTGTTGCTGCTCCATTGTTCATAGAAATCACTAATATTTCCAAATTCTCTCAAAGCTACCAAGAACTCTGCCATCTCATAGAGCACGTTATCAGACAGATCTCCAATAAATGCTTTGATATGCAGGCTATTTTCTGGGTAAGCAACTAAATGCCTTCGTGCATCCTTCGAAAAAAAAAGAGCTTTTTTAAAAATTACAGCAAGATGTGTTTACATCAATAAAGATGATTTTATCAATTGGAAGACCGAGATTTTCAAGGTCTTTAGTGTGTCCCTGCATTAAGTCAAAATTGCAGTGCTCTCGATGGAAAATTTCCTTAAAGTATTTTCTAATGCCGAGGCCTCTAGTCACAGCATTGGCATACTAAAAGTTTAAATTCACTCACTTGTTGAAGACGAAAATTACCTTAAATTCGCTGGCAGTATATATGTATAACGTATAATACTTTTGCATGGTCTCGAGGAATTCAATTAAGCCTGGTCTCTTCAAGACATAAAACAATTGAGGTTCACCATTCCTATGGGCCTGTTAAATATCTTTCGTTATGTGATCCAAAGTTGTGTAGAGTTGACCTGCACTGCAACGCAAGCTTCATCAAAGTTACGCACCTTAGCATGAATAAGTGTTTCATCTAAATCCAAAACCAACAGGGTCTGGATCGAATCGAACCGGGTGTTAGCAAGTCTCATGTTGGAATGTTTTACTCGTGTTGCTTTTTGTGGTAATTCAGCTTCTTTCTCAGTAAGAGATTCAAATTTTTGGAAGCAATCTGAAGCTTTTTTCTCACAGTTTCCAGTGTATTTGGATTCAGATCTTGTTATCATACCACCAACTTGTTGAACCTCTTAAAATTAAATAAATTTTATGCTTACTTCTACTCTCTTGAACCATAATATAACGCATTCTATTTAGTATTCATTTATACACGTTGAAAAAATTTTTCACTTCTGCATCTGACAGCAAATATCAATGACTGCTTGTGCAGTCAGATCATTAAGTTTGAAAAAAAATTCTATTTCTTTTACCTTTCGAAAGCGCTTAATGAAAACAATTTTTTCCTCAAAATGGATTGTAGACTTCAAACTTAAACGGTACAAGTCTCAAGAACACTTGCAGAAGGGCTGTTTGATACTCTCTATGATTCTCTACTTTTGAAAAAGGCAAGTACCACATACATATCTATATAATTTTTCTGATATCGTACTGTATCGACCGTTCAGTCTTTGCTCTTGAAAGTAAATTAATGATATCTTCGAAGTTGTTGTTGTTTCCATAGTTGAAGTTGTATTAAACTGTTATTTGAAAAGAGAGGATACTAATTCTTATTTCAATCACAGTCGCTTGTCTCGTTATATTGTTTCAAAAAAAGAGAGATTCTCAACGCAGAAAGGGTCTCTCTTTCCAAAAATTCAGTCACAACATTATTACTATGACTTTAATGTCCTTCAGAACAAGGTTTTTCGAAGATACATTCCTAAAATAAGATATCTCTAAGTTTAATTTTTCTTCATTCCGCAAATCAGATTACTGATTAAACAAAAAAATTTTCGCAGAAATTATTTCCATTTGTCAGATTTTCTCAGTAAATGCAACCCCATAGTGCGCATTCTAAGGACCCCAACCAAAATCCCAAAAAATGGCACTCTAAAGCTCTCGACGCAGTTGTAAACTTTATAGTTGGACCAACAGATAGTGAATCAGACTTTTCTCAAAGTGAATCAGATACTGAGAGTGACTCTTCAAGCTCTCAATGTACGGTGTTGAAGCAGGATCTGGAAAAATTGAAGCATCAGAACGCAGAACTAACAAAAAGTCTTAATGCACTCATTCAGGAAAACGAATCCAACTATTTCAAAAGTAGAGAGCGAGAAAAACAATTAAAACAACAATATGAAGCGATTATTGAAAAATGTAAGCAAGAAAATATTCAATCAGTTCGATTGGCAAAAGAACTGAAGAAAGAGCACGAAATGTTGAAGGTACGCTATAATGACCTCCAAAAAAAGGCTGAAAATTGCCAAGAAAATCTGAAAACTTATGAAGCTATGATTTCAAAGTTAAAGACTGAAAATCAGTCATTAAAAGCAATTAATAATAGGAGTAAAGAAGGAGATGCTTCTCAAAAGCTATCGGACCTTGGCTCTAAGTATCAAGCGCTTCTTAACGAGAAGAATAATTTACTGGCTTTCTTCCAGCAGCTCAGCCAGAGTATTATTGGTCTCGAGGGGCTAGAGAGCTACAAAACAAAAGAATATCACAAAATTCAGGATAATGCCATGCTACAAATGGCAATAACTACATTCGAGAAGGGATTAAAACAAATTCAGCTTGAGCTTGAGATTAATAGTAAAAACCATGCTGAAAAAGCCATCAAAAGTTCGGAATCCAAACTTCAGCAGTATAAAGCCGAGACAGAAGCCGCAATAAAAAAACATCTTGAAGAAAAAAATCTATTAAATCACTCTATCAGCCAAATTATGGCTGAAAAGAAGACAATTCAAACTGCCATGGATAATTTAGTTGCTGAGGTTAAGAAAAACCAAGAATTACTCGAAAAAGATCGAAGTTCTATAAAAATCCTCTTTGCTGAAAACTTGGAACTTCAACGTAATGTTGCAGAATTAAAACAGAAAATTGTGGAACTCCAAACAAAGATTCCGAAAACAGAAGAAGATGGTTTCGAAATTGTTGACTAAAACGAGATTAATTAACCGCTAATAACTCTACTATTTAATGGTAATAGCTTATTGAGGATATAACAACGCAAGATGATTTTAAAACGGCTCTATAAGAGGACCTTATGATTGGGTGACTTTTTTTTCTCTCCTCTCCATCTTGCTTGCTGTTGTGAAAAAGAATATTTGTGTTCATTTAATAATAACTACTCCACAAAGTTAAAGAGTAATAAGCAAATTAGCTCCTAAATTAAAACTATCCTCCTTATTCAACATCATAGCTGCTAATTGATTTACTCTTTCATCATGATGATCCTGCAAATTTGACCGTGTAACATATCTATCGAGCCAACCCTTATCAAAATCACCAACTATTCAGCTATAGTTACAGATAAAACAAAAATGTTCTCATGTCTAAGGGTCTGAGTTCAACGGCATTGAAATCTATATTTTGAATTCAAAACCAGCAAGGAACAGACATTACCTTTGAATTCTTGGTACGTTCTTCCTGCATCCTCTTTCGTCCATGCAAGCCTTTCTCTTTGAGCATCAGCAAGCTTTCTATTTCCAGACAACGTAGTCTCCTCAATTTTTGTGAAATTGCCCTCAACTAATCTTTTTTCAGATAGTTGGCTCAGGAGGCTGAATAAACTGAAAGAAATTTTTTCATCAGGATGAAGATTATGCACTCGAGTTAAGAATATCCCACCGTTTAAAGGTCGCACTAATACCTTCAAACTTTCAGGTAAAGATGAGAATTCTACTGCATGACGTCTATTTTTCAAGTTTATGAACAGCCAGCAGCTGCGATTTACCTCGTGTTGAATGGACCTATTTTCTGAATTTTGCCAAAGAACACCAAAGGCTTGTTGTCTTCGCTATATTGCCTCTTTCTTTGCTGATGCTCATCTATGAAATATTCAGTTAGTATCACTTCAGAACAACTTGAAAATGATGATTGAACAGGAGTAGAATTTTCAACAAGTGAGAATCATTACCTCTTGAGAGGATCAAGGAGTGAACAGTCTGTATTTCCTGTAATTCCTCACCACTCGAGAACGATCTATGGATCATCAGCTCCATTTGTCCTGACTGTCTGCTGGTACCACCCTGAGCCCTGTCATTCATGAGAGTGAGTCTCTTTTTGTTTGTGGCAGACTCGTCTTCAATCGAGATCGCTGAAGTGACTGGATAGTAGTTAAATTGTACGTCAGTGGGAGAATCGAGGCTAACATCATAGCCTTCTTTCTCACCATAAGTCCTCTCAACAGTGAAGAGTCCATTAGAATCCGTATAAAATTTCTTTCCATTTTTTATCTCCTGCGAAGTCACAGAGAAAACGATCTCTTTTCCCAATCGTTCTTCGATTCCAACTGAATAGAAATGTGTTTGGAATTCGATACCAGTTCCTAAACTGTCGTGATGAAATATGAGGTTTGTTTGATAAAGATCTCCTATGATCTACAGCATTCCGTAAGTAACATCTAAAAAAATCAGAAAATCACCTGGACTATTGTCAAGCGTTTTCCTGGAAAAACTCTTGATGTTCGAATCGAACCGTACGGAGTTGGTGTGTTTTTGGTAGGATTAAAGTAGTTCGGTCCTGAGCCAGACTCCTTTGGATGGCTAGATGAATTTTTGCCACTGTAGTACAAATACTCAAATTTAATCACATCTCTGAGGCAATTAGAATCACGTACAGAGCTGTTCAACTCTGTCTTGCTGTCACAGACTTTCAGTTCAAATTCATTTTCAGTTTTAAAATAAACTTCAAAAAGATCTCCTGATTTTAGAAATCTGCCTTTCACATCTTCAATTGGCAGTATCTCGTCGCTTACATTCGCTTTAACTATTTGGAAAGTCTTGATCTCAAAATCATCAAAGTCCGCTTCAAAATACAAGTCACATGTGGGGCTCCATTGCTTGTTTAAACAAAAAACATCCAATTCAACAAAATTATTTTCTTGATCTATGACTGAAAATGGAAATAAGATTTTGTAAGCCAGTTTTAGTCAAGTTACCAACGACATGAGGAGCTTCAACAGCAAGTTTCACAACAATTCTTCGTGCAGTGCCAGGATTAAACACAGTCACAAGTGTATTGCTCTCTCGAAAAATTTCAGCATGTTTCCTCAAGCAATAAACATCTTTATAAGCGTTTAACAAGCAAGTGGAAAAATCGAAGGAGGATTCTAATTCTTGTGGTAGAAACTTCTTAGCAAACAGATGCCTTTTTAGCTTCTTCAAGAGACTCTGATAATAAAACATCAGTTTTCCTAAAGATTTTGAATGTAGATAGATACCTTATCCAATTCGAATTTCTTCGAGCTTAGCATCTCTAAATACTCTACGTTCACTCTTTTTGCCGATGTTCCCGAGATGACATCATGTTGAGCGAGGATCCCAAGCATCTCATCAACAGCCCACAACTCATTCCAAATATTATTGATTCCTTCTACCCAGTTTGCTGCTTGGTCTTTCAAAATAAGCTTCGAGTAAAGATTTTTCAGAGCAGTAAAATATCTCGCGGCTGAAAAGACAATCCCTTTGAAGATTGAGTTCGTTGTATAAAAGCCAGTCCATGCCTCATCTTTTTCGGTAACCAACGGAAAGAAGTCATCTTTAAATATTTTTAAGGATTTATCAGGATGTGTCCCAGCATAACCATTCTTAGTGTAGATTTTGTTGACTCTTTTGAAGTAATTACTAAGCGAGCTAAACTTGGGTCTTAATCCAGAGAATGTCTTTAAATTATTAACCCATGCTTGTGCGTCATTCAACAATGGATTCGCATCGAAAGAAAAATTAAAATTTCCTCCAATATGATGCTGTATGGCGTTTGTTAAAAACAATTCTTTCCTCTCATTCGTCCAGACTTCATAGTCTCTATCCGACCATTCTCTGCGAGCAGCATGATACCACCTCCAAAATTGTAGATCTCTTTGATAAGGATAATCCGCAATCTCTACATATATTTTCTCATCAAATTGAGCTATAGGCTGCCACAAAAAATTAAACTCCTTTCGTTGTTTTCTGGCTTCTCTATCATTTTTATGAACTTTCTCAAGCATAATTGCGTTAAATCCCATCTTTGCCAGCAGCCAAGCGTAGGCCTTTGAATGACCTGCTGCTTCAAGAGACCATGCATATTGTGGGTGATAGCCCAGAATATCTTTCAACCATTTGTGTCCGATAGTAAATGTTTCAATCAAATGATCATAATGTATGCAAGCTTCATCAGGTGAGGATATCCCTCCATTTACTACTTCAAATTGGGAATTGTTTGAAATTTCAAAGAAAACTTGGGTGCTTGAATTGAAGAATCTATCCATCCACATTTTCAAATAACCCATGGAGTCAGTAACAATGACCGCTTCTGGGTAATTTTTGAGGGTATGAACTGCTGTATCAAAAACCCGACCTGGAGAGCCAACACCTAAGACACCTGCCAAATATTCTTCAGCCGTGTGTTCTCCGCCGTAGTTACTGTGAGTGTAAAAGATTACATGCAACTCCGTTTCATTATTTTGTGCGGACTGAAAGGTCGCTTCTGCCAATACCAAGAATAAGAGAATAAACAAACTCCACAGAAAAGATCTATTTAAAAAGTTGTTCATGTCAGCTTTTTATCGAATATCAATAAAGCCTAAAGCGAAGATTTAAACCAACAAATTATCGATACAAACTAAAACAGAAAAAAAAGTAGAGAAGGAACTTTTCTGCTTTATTTTTCTCATAAGTCGCGAATATTCAAAAGCCGAAGTACATTTTACCAAGCATCGATGCAAAGAGTTGACTTTATTGATACGAAAAAGAAGTTTATTTTATTCTTGAAAGTAATATCGTCAAGTAATTTACAAGCAGTTGAGATGGATCCATAGAGAGACTCCAAAAATTTAATTCAATATATGAGAAGCTTTTTCTTTTGCTTCTTTCTGGAATTAGTTAATACAAAAGATCACTTAAAATTTTCAAAAATATTTGGATTCGCTTGGATCAATTTCAATGTCAGTCAAAGGAAGAGGTTCAGTCACTGTGTATAATAGTCCGAGCAAGGTTCCTAACATTTCGTTGGTTGACGCGAAGTTTCTATTAGATGCACCCTCTCCGAAAGCCGTAACACCCAGAGTGGACCAGCAACAAAAAGACCTTTATCAAGCTGAAAAGCTCTTGTCTGCAGCGACCGTAAAATCGGACGCTTTTTTTAATATCGATTCTTCGGAACGCATCCCTTACTTTAAAGTTGCCTGGCTTTTGATAAAATCAGCTCTTCCTTCTCTCATTCAAGGAATCACTGCTAATATCGCGTTTACTACTTTGATTTATTTTGTGTCGCTCAAGGGAGACACCCATCTAATCGGAGCTGTGGGAATGGGAAGCACGCTTTTCTTTACTGGTATTATCGCGTTCTTGCAAGCCTTAAACATCGGTCTTTCCTCTTTGGGGTCACAGGCGTTTGGAGCAAAAAACCCGCGGCTCTTGACGATTTATTTCAAGCGAGCACTTCTTATTCAACTGATCGTGTATCTTCCACTTGCCCTGCTTGTTTCTCAAATAGCAGAGTTATTCAAGCTCATAGGGTTTGCTGCTAAATTATCAGATGGAATTGAAAAAGTATTATTGGCGATGATGCCAGCGGCCATCCCTTTTTTCTACTTCGATGCAGCTAAAAACTATCTGATCTCCCAGAAAATATTCGCCCCACAAGGTTATATTCAACTAGTCAGTTCAGTATTTGACATTTTGATGCAGTACTTACTCATCATTTACCTCGATATGGGAATTATAGGCATTGGAATAGCGCGATTCAGCATGGAAACGTGCAGAGCTACAATAATTTTCCTCTATATCCGATATTCTCGTCGAGTCAAAAAAGTCCAGGTCGTCGGAAATCCTTACAAGTTCAAAAAGCTCTGGATCCAATTCAAATATCAAATCACTGCGGGCGCTCTTCAGATTACCGATCTAGTGGGTACACAGATAGTTCTGCTTCAAGCTGCTTATTTCAGCCAAGAAGAAGTAGCTGCGAATGTCATTGTTACAAGAGTTACAAAATTCTGCCTGATTTGGGCTTTGAGTTTGGGAGTTGCTCTTGGCTCATATGTTGGAAACGCCATGGGAGAACAGAATGAGAAAAAGATTCGAGCTTTTATCAAAGTCGGAATCTTTTTAGATTGTCTACTTATAATATTCATTTGGACCTTGATATGGACACAAGCCCATCACGTTGGAGCGATATTTTCTAAGGAACAGGCTGTTCAAGATCACGTTACCGGTCTACTCTTATTCTTCATGCTAATAAGTCCATTTGACAATCTTCAAAACGTCCTTGGAGGAATCCTGAGAAACGTTGGAAAAGAAAAGTTTTCAACTCGCTTATATATGTTCACATATTATCCCATTGCGATTCCATTGTCTATAATACTCGCACATTGGGCAGGCATGAGGTTGTATGGTTTATATGGTGCTATGCTCGTTGCAAAAGCTCTGAATACCTTAGGATCTGTCTACTTCCTTTGCACAACCAACCTCAAAGAACAGATGCTGTACGTAGCTAATCGAATAGTAGAAGAGTTTGTCCCTCCAATAAAAGAAGACCCCATTCCTATGAGCGGTTTCCCAATAACCACCAATTTCGAACTCCAGGGCAGGCAAGATCAAAACCATGAAGAGCAAGAAGAACAGCAGGAGCAGGTAGAGAATATTGTGGGAAATGGTTTAGAGGTCAACGTAGCGCTCTAAACCGGTAACCTAGACAAATGGTTCTAAATAAAACCTTTCATCTTATTAATTATTAGATAAGTATTCACTTTTGCTTTTCTCTCATATTTTCTGAGACGAGGCTACATAAAAAGTAGTTCTACGTGACAAGGGAATATATATTTTTTTTGTTAGTAAACTAAAAATCAAGGAATTGAAACAAGTGAGAGAGACTCAAATCGTTGGCGATGATTAACGGCCGCAATGTAAATTTGTGTAATTATTCTGGCTATCTTAATAAACAAGATTTTTCTAAGTTATCTGCTTATCAATTTAAACATTAGCTTCAATTTCAAGAAGCTCGTGCTTCAATGCTTAGTACTATTGAATTGAATCATCTCTTGAATTTTATTTCTCAATCGAGACGATTACTTTTGCCCTTTATTTAAATATATGTCAAAGCATAATGTCATTTTCAATTGAATGACGCTAATGGTAAAATCCTCGATGTGTAAAAAATCAATATATTCCTTAAGCGTCGTACTTATAGAGAGAGAATGAAGCGATTTATTCAATTTAATTTGCACCTAATTATTTTGATCTTAAATATAAGGCACTGTTAGGTTTACGTTAACAACTCAATTATTTAGACAACAATCCAATATGACAACGTTTAACTGTCTGTCTCACTCCCAAGCAAAACTCAGACCTCTTCAAAAAGCCTGCCTCTATCCGGGATGTGTAGATCCTTGCCTTTGTACTACCTGTGAGAAGTCTCATCCGAGCGAGCATCAGCTTTTTTTCGAAGATATCGACGATGTTTTCAGTGAGTCATTATTCGGAGAAGTGTCAGCTTTACTAGCGCTGAGCACAGGACAAGATTACTCGCAAGGCAAAACACACAACACGCAGCAATTCCTCGCTGATTTTATTGCAAAAGATTTAAAGAATGCTTTTGATAATGCATATCAACAGCTAGTAAATAGGCTAATGCCGAATGTTTCACAGCTCGTTGACCTCCAAGCGTCGCTTGCTTCGCAGCCTACTTTGAGTCAAAATAACGATAAATCAAGCTATAACTTTGAGTCTCTCACCCGTGATAACTTGAAATCGTTCATCAAAAGCTATGCTACCATCAGCAACCAGTTTGATCAGATTGTCTACAATATCCATAGTCAGCTGCGCTCATGTATCACTGATCTCTCAAAAAGTATCGAAGAAGCTCTTAACGAGCAAGTAAAACTGCTCTCTGCGGCGCATCAAGAAAGGATTGACCGTTATTCTGCCTTTAAAACAATGCAGAAGACCTGTGTCCCTGGACCGATCACTCGTGTAAAAGTCAAAAAGTTTTCTCACAACACCCAAGATTTCCAGCCAATAGGTGAGCTGCTCTCTGCTTACTGCACCCTTTATCAGAAAGATCGCAAATTTTTCGTTGTTTCAAATTCGACTCTCAAGGTCCTCAAGCATTTTACTATCGAAGAGTACCACCCGGAAATGGACCAGTTGCTTATATCACAGCACACTCTACAATTAATCGGCTTCAAGAAAGATGTTAATAATGAAGAAACGTTTGTTTATATCTATGATTTGCGTTCAGGAAGAATGACACAATTCAGTTCAATACCATTAAGAGTAAATTCAGCAGCCGATTCTTTGAACGGAGGAGAAGTGTGGCTTGCGACTGAAAACAAAGGTCTCTATCTGTTGGATCTTGCTACATTCCAGATATCCCTATTTGCTACCGGAGAGGCTCGTGGGCTAACCGATATCATGCTAATACCACCGGCAGAACAGCTGATTGGGTTGACCTCTGACAAGAGGATTCAAGTATACTCTATTTCAGACAGAGTTCCTGTGCTAGTAAAGACAGTACCATTGGCCACATTAGAAAACTATAAAGAGCTTAAAATAGCAGACGCTTGCGTCTACGGGAACAAGAATAACTTCTTGTATGTCAGTGTCTATGGAAGATTTGATCAGTTCCAATATACCTCTCAAGTTGGACATCTCTTTTGGATTGGGGATACAGATTTCTATTACCCACGAGTACAAAAACTCGAAGAATTATCGGCTCCGTTCAATTTCAAAATTTTCAGGAGTACTGATAAAACAACAGTCGTCAAATGGATTAAGAGGATTAATACTAACTTCCCTTACCCAGCGATAATATTCAAGGACTCAACTGACACATTCATTCATCATGTTAGAATCAATGAGCCGAAGAAAATACTTCAACTTCAGCATCCTTACTGTCTGCTGGTGCAGGACAATGATCGTCGTATCAAATTTGTTTGCTAATTGATTGAATAACTCATAATGTTGAACTAAAAAATTCCCCCTTAAATAAGTTAAAATATTTTCAACGTAACGTTTATATATACCCACTTTAAGATAATAAAAGTTGAAAAGTATGAAAAGCTATATATAAATGCGTAACTTTTTGAACTATAAACTGCGATCGAGTGGTTCATAATCGTTTTGTCAATTCTCCTGAATGACTCTCGTAATTCTCAATTTCAGATATTTAAACCATGATTGCTTGCATAGATATTCTATCCATGGTTTCTATTTAAATCTTCTATTCGAATCAATAGTGAACAATAGCATCAGTTCACCCGCGGATATTTGAGGTATGTGATATGTATGCAATAAGTTTTCTTTCTTTCCTTCTCCGTTACATTCTCGAGTAAAGACTACAAATGTTTCATAACAATTGTAAACTTAATTATTCGTCCGAATTTATTTCAGTTTGGATTTTTTGTTGCTGTTAATGAAAAGTCTTGCTCCACTCAAAAAGCAATCTCGAAGGAGTTTTATGGTGTCTGTCCCAAATTCTGAATACGGCAAGAGGTTGACACGACGGTGTCTTTATGAAGCGTACAATAGCGATGAGTTTTTGAAAAAATACCATATCGATTATGCTCCAAAGCAGCCTCTAGTGAAGGTTCGAGTGCCACATCGAGAATCTATCCTCCGAAGGAACCCCAGCGTACACGACTTACATAATGAGATGCTCAAAATTGCTATGAACCTTCCAGTGCAACAGATTGATGATTTCGTGAAAATCTATAAGTCGAAAGTGCTTGAAAAAAAGGCAGCCATCGTACAATTCGATCTCATAGACGAGAACGGAAACCATGTCACAGATAAACACGAAATTGAAAAATTATTGATAGAAAAATTTAAGAAAATTCAAACAGCAGAAGACGAACCATTTTATACATCTCCCATTAAATTCCCAACGCTGGAGAAACTTTCTTCAAAAAAATTTCATCACCTTCTTCAGGCGATTGCAAGGGATAAAACAGTGAGCTACGACCTATTTTCTGATATCATCTTCGAAGCTAATCACATTAATAAAACTCGTGAAGTATTTAAAGACATATGGAGCAATTTGAATAAACTGGATATATCAAAGCATTTCGAACAGCGATTGATTCCAGTGAATAAAGATCATCCTCAAATTGCAAATATCAACCGAGTTCGTCCGATCGCAGTGACTTCTCCTTTCGTCAAGCTCCTTGAAGTAAGGTTCTTAGGGAAACTTAACGAATATCTGAAAGGTCGCATGTTTCCTGGACAGATCGGTTTCGTTCCCGATTGTGGTGTCACAATAAATCTTGTTCGAGCAATAAACATTATTCAGGAACAAACAAGTAACGGGGATCATGTTTTTGGTATCTTCATTGATTTTCCAAATGCTTTCAACACCTTGAAACACTCTCTCTTGTTCGAAAGATTGAAAGGGATTCTTGAGCCTGACGAGATTGAATTCATCAGAGCTATGTTTTCTCGAAATTCAATACGCTTAGGAAAGCATTCCTTCAAGCCGAATATTGGAGTAAGTCAAGGATCTTTGCTTTCCCCAGCTCTGTTCGATATTTACATCGAAGATCTTTTCAAAGAGTTGGTTCAGAAAGGACTTTGTTCTGTCGACAACATCATCGCTTATGCTGATGATGTGCTAATTCTTGTCAAAGAGCCTGATATAATCAAAGATATTTTGTCTCATATTGGTGCTTGGGGAGAAAGAAACGGTTTGGCCATCAGTCCAGAGAAATCAGCGATATTAGAATTTTCGCCAAGAAGAACTCGCAAGAAGATAATTAAGGAAAACAAGATATGTGGAGTGCCTGTCTTGAGAGACTACAAATATTTGGGATTTTGGCTGAATGACAAACTGAAGCTCGAGGGTCACATGCTCTACGTTTTGCAAGAATCTGCAGCTTTGCAGTTCAAATTGGCCCCGATTCTCTCTACATTCTCTGTCAAAGGCCGGATCCATTACTGGAAGACGTATGTGGAACCTTACCTGAAGCTAGCGTTTCCTGCGTTTCAAGCTGAGCGAAGTTATACCAGAAGATTAAAATTTAAAAGATTGTTACAAGGGACATTTAAGAAATGGACTAAAATACCACGGAACACCTCAAAAGAAGACTTTATTCGCTTATGCGGTTATGATATTGATCAACATGTCAACGAATCGGTTAAACTCGAAGAAGAAAAGTGGTTAAAGAGAAGAGAAAACTGGCCAACACATGAATAGTACATCTTATTCATAAATATTGTTCACCAAACAAAAAAAGTTTTTCGTAATGATTTATCAAATTTCACATATTTTTCTTGTTTGAGCTCTTTTCAAAGACCTTGCAAACAAATTATTCGCAACTAAGATGACCAGAGGTAGGATTCTAATTAATAATGAGTAATACTTAGAGAAAGATAGGATGAGTAATTCTAGCCATTGTCTGATTACTTATTTGGATTAGCCATCAAAAAAACGATTATATTGCCTTTAGTATCTCATGAGATTAAGCCACCAATAGCTGGAGATGAAGCCACTTCACAGGGGTGACTGGAGTTTATTATTCATAAAACACTGATATCTGTTGGCAAGAATGCGAATTTTAAATATTTCTCCCGAAATTTCGTGAGGCTCACTAATAAGATTCGTTAACTTTATTTGAAATGTACAATTATATAGCGACACATTTACAATCTTAGTTGTCAGGAAGTAAAAATACTTATTCTTTACGTATTTATATTAACGATTCAACGCAAAAGATCAACCAAAAAAATTTCTTTCTTTGGATTCTATACACATTATTGCAAATATCTCGACAATAAAATAAGACTGAGATGATCCTCCTGTTATTTTACTACTGCATCCTCTTGACAAGTAGCTTAAGGCAAACAAGGGCCATTATTCTGAAAAATAGGCCGAGGGAAATCAAGATTAAGATGCATTTCCAAATTCCAAGATGAAATTCTAGAATTTGAAAGTCATCAAGTGAACTCCAAAAAAATTATAAATGTTACCTAAGTATCGAATTTCTTCCAGACCAAGAGGAGAGTCTGTATATTCATTCCATATCATCCCTTCAAATGTGTACCTAAATGGCTGTACAAAATATCCAAGTATAAAGAATTATATTTTTCAAGATGATAATTACAGATAGCCACTGCACCCATGAGATGTATCCGTGCAAACTACCTGAATTCAGATAGAAACCACCAAAGAGTAATAATGGCAATAAGAAAAGCTTTCGTCGTAATAAGATCAATAAGTAAGGGTCAACCCCAAAAAAAAATTTACTGGAACAGCAGCCATGGCTACATTGGCATTACCGAAGGCACATCCAGCTAACAATCCAACTGCGTTGCCAAAAATCGATTGCAGAATGACGAAAACAGCTATAGATACACACAATGTTAAGCAATCAGCCTGGAGAAAGGGTTACCAAAGATGAAAAATTTTCCTGGATTCGAGTTGTTGAATCCGATTATCCAATAGACAATGCAGCAGAAGATAAATGGTAGCAAAGTCAAAAAGGGTAGTTAAGTCGAAGATCGTCCAAAGAAATACGAAGAAACACTGTAGAGATTGGCTCCTGTTTCTCGAAGAAAGACCTCTCTTTCCAATGGAAATGTGAGAATAACGCCATTCATCGACATCATAAACTGGGAAACTGCTAAAAAGAACAGCGCACCATTTCTGTCATAGGAAGCATTTGGATCGCGAGGATCATCTGATAGTCTGAAATAAATAGAACACACTACGAAAGCAATAGCCACTAAAATTTTTTTGGTTTTAACACTTGCAAAGACTGAAATAGTTTACATGTCTGGATGATTCTACCTCGAAACAGGACTGGATTTCTTTTGAAGGTTTTATAAGACCTGATCGAGAGTTGACCAGTTTCATAAAACCAACTGTTAGCTGCGTGGACAAAGTGGATTTCTGAAGTCTCCACATGCTCTAGGCAAACGACGAATAAATCACTTCGACCCTTTCAATGCATTGATATTACTTAGTTCTTCAAGAATTCCTGGTTTTAGGTGACTATCGAATGCTGCATGAAGAATTCTCAGCCTCTCTTCAGATGTTTCGTCTCTGCTGGCAATTTCCATCATATAGTCAGCTGGGTTTGAAAATTCAGGGCAGTTAAAGCCTTGAGAAGCAAAATATTCCACCGCCTTCGACGTGTAACCTTGGTACAAAAATTTTCCATTTGCAAGAAGCATTAGTCTATCAAAGAGCACGAAGATATCTGAGCTCGGCTGATGTATAGTGAACACGATAGTTTTTCCAGCTTGAGCATAATTTTTAAGAAGCCGGATGATGATGAACGCTGTAAAGCTATCGAGTCCAGATGTTGGCTCTGAAATTTGAAGATCAAAATTATAATTTGTTGGATCTAAAGCTTACCATCAAGAAAGAGCAAGGATGGATCAGCGATAATTTCGACTCCTATAGAGGTTCTTTTTCTTTCTCCTCCAGAGATTCCCTTGAGGAGAGTTCCTCCGATCAACGTGTCGGCTGCTTTGGTTAGGTTTAGGTCGTTTAAGACTCTGTTCACAAGTTCTTCTCTCTCTTGCTTCGTGCCTTTGATCTTGAGGTTGGCGGCAAATTGGAAACTTTCTTTGTTTGGAAAATACATTTTTATTAGTAAAAAACAACTAATAATATTATACCTCTCGGAGTTAAAGTTTGAAATAGGATATCATTTTGCATCACATATCCCGCGAATTTGCTAAATTCCGTAGATGTAAACTTTAATTGATTTGCAGCTACCTGACCATCGCAACATGATATAGAATCGTATTAATCAATTGGCAGGAAAAAATATTGAATACTGTTCCCTCAATTATTGAATTTTTATTAGCTTTAATTCGGCAACTCAAAATGTTTAAGAGACTAGTTTTGCCGGCACCTGATGGTCCCATTATAGCTAAGAGTTCTCCATGTTTTGCCATTCCGCTCAGGTCCGAGAGAATTGTCTTTTCGATATCTTAGCAGGTTGTTACTTAAGATCAGATTGAAATTGAAAATTACATTTAGGGCCACCCTTACCCTTACGATTGGGGTTCTTAACTTTAACTCGGTATGTCAGATTTGTAAAATTCAAGTCAATTGTATTTCGGGATTTTCGATAAGGAGAGTCTGGAAACGCTTCTTGAGAGCCGACTTCAGTCACGGGAAGATTGGAGATCGTGTCCATGTCAGAAAAGAAGATTGTTTTATGAAATGATTCTTGTAAATTTGTAAATTGTTTACAAATAACTAATTGGATATATACTCTCTCTAATAAGGAATAATATTACTGTCAAAACTTCCAATCGAAAGATTCGAAGAAAGAAGGATAAATTTGTAAGCAATCACTCCTCACAATTTCGAAAGTTCTAAAACTTAAATTAACTCAGTTTAGTACTTTCTGAGCAATTATTCGGCTCCTAGGCCGCCTATGTTTTGAGAAGTCGTATATTGGGGTATAAAACTGAAGCTAATTTACAAATTCTGGCTAGCTTTCGCTACTATAGGGTTGAATTCCATTCTTAAAAGGAGGGATAAAAATTGTTCTTCAGACTGGAATGAGCGCTTGCCAAGGATTCACTCTTAAACGATTCAGAAAAAAAAAAAATTGCAAGAGAGCAGCTATTTTCTCTGTTTGATGTCTTTATTGGACTTTTCTAAATGAAAAGTGAAATCCATTGTTAAAATCACAAAGCAATTAGAATGAAAATTGCTACTAGGATACACTCATTCACCTTTTGTGAGTTTTCTGTTCTCGCAGTGAAGTTAGAATAAAGTGCGGACATTTCTATTACTTATTCTACTCACATGTAATGAGTAGATGGACAGGTTTACTGGCCCCTCAAGAAAAAAAAAAAATCCGAAAAATTAAAGGTCTTTTATAATTCGTTTATTCCTTTGATTTTTATTCTCTTGGAGAAGCTCTCAAAGACTTGGTACAGTTATCATGGTATAGAAAAACTCAACTTCCTCTTTCTGTTTATTTCGGAATCGTGAAAAATACTTCTTGAATTTTCCCCATTCTAGTCGTTGATCTTATGAATATTTCTTCAATTGTACGACATTACATTATTGAGCAGTATGATTAAAACATTATGGACTAAGAAAGGAATGCAATAGTATATTAATCTAAATACACTTAGGAAATATACTTTATGCTAGTCGGATTTTTACAGAATCTAAGTATAGACAGGTAAACTATGTTCGAGCCCTGTTTACATATATTAAACAAAATAACCAACGAGCACTTACTGAAAGTAATTGCAGTAAGTTTTTAACCGATTCTTTATATTTCAAGTATTTTGAGTAGATGATATCAATGATCAGTTCATTTTTTAAATGCCCACCTTAAAGCAAGGTGTAAATATTTACTCAGTTTAATTTTTGAAACATTTCATTTATGAGTATACTTCCACAACACACACCTACAATGTGCTGTTTTAGTTTCCTTAAGTTGCCAACAATATTCATATCCAAAGTATTTACTTCAGTTCAGAATGATACATGTCATTATTCTCTCTCATTTTTTGATACACATTACGAAAATCATACCATACCAGTTATACACAAATAAAGTTCTGAAAATTGAGCGCCTAATAAATCGGATCTTTCGAATTTTTTTTCTAAAATTAAATTATATTAATTCCTCCCGATTCCTAATCATAAGGTAGAACAAACAGGATCATTTGAGATGGAACCCTTGACCAATGGGTTACATTATACAAGAGTTAAAAGACTTGCATCTGGAATTCCAGTTGATTACGATACAAAATTTCAATTGCATTCTGATCAAAAGTTAATTATCATTTCTGGAATCGTCCCAGGCTCTCAAGCACACCAAATCTTTCTTCTAAGTATGCAAACGGGCCGAATAATCAAGAAAATTCTAGCACACAGCGCGCATATCAACCAGATTCTATTCCTTTCAGGGCTTAATACTATAATCAGTTGCTCAAACGACGCGACCATTTTGGTCTCGAAGCCATTTGGAAGAAAGAAGGAAATCGAACCTACACGATTTAATCTTCGCTCAAAAGTTTACTGTATATTAGCAATTCAAGATGAAAGCAAAGGGAAAAATCTTGTTCTTTGTGGAGGAGCATTTACTGGGGTTTGGTGTACCGAATTGCAGCCGAAAGGCTCCAAAAAACTCATTCTTGATTCTGGCAAGAACGTCGTCATGCTTCATTTTTTGAAGAACATGCTTCTATGCTTTAATTATCAAGACAGTTCAATCGACTGCTATGAGTGGAACTTAAAATCAAGACTAATGACAGTTCAAGGAAAATTGCGATATGCAATACTAAACAGTATTACTCCAATAACAGAAAATCTTTTGTTTCTACATTATGAGGGACATGTTGCAGAGATACTCAAGATTGGTGCTGACGATACAGAGCTCATTGAACGTTCAAAAAAATCCTTTGAGGCTAAAGGAGCGATCTTTTCTAGTGGAAGCGGCATAATAAACGTGACAGACAATAATCAGATTAAATCTCTAAAAATAATCGATTGCAATGAAATTGAGGAGGAGTCTCAACCAATGAGCTTGAATCCGCCTATGGGAGTTATTCCTTATTGCGTATCTTCTATTAATGAGCTAGTATTCATAAAAACCTATCAGAGTGAAATTGCCATCTTTAAACTAATGAAGTGAAAACTAATTTCAGAATAAAAACAAATTTCGAGTGTTCTGTCATAAAAAAGATATTAATCTAAAGCTAGATGACTGACAATACATCAGGAGGGGCAAAACCAGGTCAGAGCAAAACAATATTTAAGAAGCATTCTTGCTAATAGTAGTAAAATAAGATCAAAACTTTGAAGAAAATAAAGTAGGAGAAGGATTTCAACAAGATGCATGGACAAATCAAGTAAATCAAAACTTAGATCGTTTACGAATATCTCAATCCTCGAACCAGCGCGGAGAACAGCAAGGCATAAAGTTTCCAAGCGACATAACCCCAGAAAGTATTAATATTTGCCACTTTTTTACAGAAATGATTTCACACTGACCTAAGTTATAAACGAAATGAAACAATTAGAAGAGGTTTCGTTAACAATGGAAATGATAGTCTGTAACACAACACTATAGATAAAGATTCGAGTCAGTAACCCGATTATAAAAGAGGAGACGCTCAAAAAGTATGTAGTGTACACCGTCAGGGTATTTCTTCTTCTTTTACACACTCCAGGTACTTACTGCAGCCTCTAAATTTAAGGGTCGTGACAGTCAAGGAGCATTTGAGTGTTTGAGAAGATATAGTGAATTCAAGTTGCTAAGAGATGTTCTTACACTGCGATGGCCTGGAGTTTTTATACCCCCTATCCCGAGCAAGAAGGCAACCGTATGCACTCACAGAATTGACTAGTCTTACAAAAAGCTAATAGGGCAACTTGGATCCAAAGTTTATTGAGGATCGAAGGAAGTTTCTTCAACAGTTCCTCCAAGAGTTAACTAAATTACCTTACCTATACCAATCAGGTAAAAGATGGACCTACTCCTACTTTAAATGAGCCCGGATTAATAGATGAGTTCCAACAATTTTTGCGAACAAAGATGCCAGACGCAGAAAAGGTAGATTTTATTTGATATTTTGTCAACAGAAAGTTAAATGCAAAAAAATATTGCAATCAGGCATTGTCTGTTTTTGGACCGCTTAAATCCGAATTGCTAGTGTTACGTTTGGAGAAAGCTTTTAGTCATTTAATCAATGTAATCGCTGTCTTGCATTATCTGTTAATAAGCTACAATAACGACAAAGAAACCACTAGATACTCAGATCCTTCATAAAATCACGGCCTTTCACGCTTACTTAAACAGAGTAAAAAGCATGTTTGAGGTAACCTTAAACATCTAAATTTTAAATGCATCAATCTCACATTTCAAGAGCTTCGAAAATCAGGCTTTAGCCTTGGCCCAAGCCAAGAAGAACTTTTATACACAAATCTGTAATACAAGCTCTGACTTATAATTTTGATTCAGAATGCTATGCTAGATGAATTCCAGTCTCAATTAATGCAGCACTATGAGAAAAATTGCTTAGCGGAGTACGCATCCCCGAATGAAGATGATATGGTCTTTAGTGGAAATTCGAAAGACTCACTAGATTCGATCGTTTCTAAAATTGCAAGTTTCTTGCATGGAGATCGTCAATTAATCATTATAACTATAGAAAAAAGATAGCACGTGTTTTTCCTTCGAGTTATTGTATGATATGATACGGAATGAGAACAAGGAGATTGAAGTATTTTCATGCATTTAATTTGTACTATGCAATGACGATATTACTTGTTGATAGGCATTCCTCGAATTATTAAAGCGAAGAGATGAAATTGATGCTCAAAAAGCCAAGCTGCAAATCAAAGTCAGAGAGAAAACTGACGAACTCGAACAGCTTCGTCTTGGCAAAACATCAATGAAATCATTATTTACGAGAAAGACTAAAGAGGAAGAAGCCGATCAGATTAGAGCGTCCCTAGAATCCGTACAATTATCCGCTGTGTTTTGAGCTGCTCTGATTAACGTATTCCGAAGTATAAAAGAGAGTTAGAAGCCACAGACAAATTGAGAAATATCATTTCTGCGATTATTGCTTATCAAGAAATAGACAAATTTAAAGTAATTGTGGATACAGAAACCATGCCATACTCACTTCTTTCATAAGGCTGCAAAGACAACTAAATATTATGACATCGTGAAAGAATGTGCACTGATGGAAATACAGGCTACCAAAGACGTATCAACTTTCTAATGCCCTCTAGCAATCTTATTTTTCTTTTGTTTAAAAAGATTGAAACTTATTGGTACTCGGTGCTTGATTGCCCAAAAATGAAATAATATTCATTCGCGTCAGTAGCGAAGCAGTTAATGGCATAGTGTTTTTCCTGTCAAGCCATTACTAACTTTGTAAACAGATATATCAGTAATTTTGCTTGAGTTATTAGTATACAAATAATGCAGTAAAATTGCTATTATAATTCTTGTGTAGAAACAAAAATTGAATTGGAAAAATGTTAAGAAATTTCTGAATTTTTGTGAAAAATTAGAAATCTTCTAGTTTTGATTTGAAGCTGGGAAAATCTGTCTGAATCGTAGGAGTTGGAATCTGCCTTTTCGGTATTGATTCAACTGAGTCGAACTTGATCTAAGTTTAATTAGCATTAGTTCTCAAATTATTTTCATATTCAGTTTACATCAACCGAGTCTCTGTTTGGATGTTTAGAATGCGTCCTATCCGTCATGCCCCCTATCAGCTTTGTTAGATACCTTTACTCTCTTTGTTCAGTATATCTTTTACAATTTTCGGATCATTAGCAAGAAATGACTCCATATTTTTTCCGGTTGAGTTCAGTAATCCGTTCTATAAATAGGTTAGAGTGGTCTCACTGGGAAATATTCGAACCTTGAGCTCCTGATTTGCTTTCTCAACAGACTCCTTAAATGATTTCTCGCTTAATATTCGTTTGATTTTTTTCGTTCCATCGCTCTCAGGTGATGGTACAGTGAGTGTGTATTTATCAAATTCATCGATGTTTTTTCTCTGTTTCTGCTTTTCAAAATGTGTCAGGTTAAACTCAATCTAAAGAAAAAAATAAAAGTTTACGGTTGAAGATGCTTGGTCATTTCTATCGGCTGTTATATTTTCTTCAAATTGAGCTTCCATCTCAAGTTTTAAAATAATCCTATCCAAGGTGAGCTCACAAACTTCGGTCGACAATTCTTCAATTTGAGCTTTGAATTCACCTTCCTTTTTGAATCTTTCAGCTTTTGTTGCTTTTAGTTCTTGCTGTGTTTCTTTCAGTGCTTTGAGGTGCGTTTCAATAACTCTTTTCTATCATGAAAAAATAGAGTTATAAGATTTCAAGATAGCTATGAATACAAGTTCTTCGTTCTCTTTGAGGTATTTTTCAAGATGAAAGTTATTTTGGTCTTTCTGATTATTCTTCATGCCTTCTATAGTTGTTTCATATCGTTTTAAAGAAGCCTTAGCATCATCAACAATTAAAACCAAAAAAATATTAAATCGTTTCAATACCTTTAATTCTACTATTCTCTTATTCAGATTTAGTATCTCCTTGTCAGATTCGGCATTTTTTCTTTCTAGATCTTTGATAGAGTCCTTTTTCGATTGTAACTCCTCCTAACATATCATTTATTCACTGGGAGGAACTCACAAAATGCTCAACATTTTGATTTTTTAGAAGCTGGCGGAATTCTTCGACCTTATCCTGAAGGTCTTGTTCACTCAGTAACTCATTCTGCGTATTTGCCTCATATTCCGATGGAAGAGCTATATATTCAGCCTTATCGAGAGGAATTTTTGTTTAATTTTCAAGAATTTTCAATCGTTAATATTAATTACAAGTGGATCTTTAGGTTTGTTGGTATTCTGTGGAGATGACAACAATTCGGAGAATTCTTTCCTTGCAGGAGCCTCTAATCTAGATTTTGCACCCTGCAATGATGAATGGGAGTCAGCTTGTCTCTCGGAAACTTGCTTTTTGAGAATTTCTATCTCATTTTCTAGTTTTTCTCTCTCCTCTTCAAAAATTTCCTCCATTTCTCCAATTTGAGCTTTCAGAAGCGAAATCTCTCTTTCATGATCTCTCTTTTTTTGGTTGAGCAAAGCCTCAAATCTGAGTTCATTTTCAGTATACTGCTCAAATGCTTTACTCACTTCAGCTTCCAAAGAGAAAACGTGTTCATCCTAGTGTAATTAATATCAATACTTTGAGGCCCTCACTAAATTACAATTGCTTCTTTTTCTTTGTTTAAGCTTTCTATTTCTCTCTCTTGATTAGCACAGAGCTTTCTTAAATTTTCAAGCTCTTCATTTAGTTTGTTGGTATCATCAGATTCAACTTCACCCTTTGATTCCATCTTAGTACCAGCATTATTTTGCACTGTAATTGCATGCTCCATCAGCTGCTTGTTCTCTAATATCAGTTTCTCATTAGCATCTTTAAGAGTTTGACATTCCTCTTCGAGCTCTTTGTTCTGTCTTTTGGTCTCTTCTAATAAATTCGCGAGTTCTGATTGTCCTCTTTTCGATGAGTTCATTTCGTTTTCAAGCTTCTGGGTTAATTCCTGGTTCTCCAATACGATGTGATGGTTAGATTCTTGCTGTTTCTCAATCATTTCAATAAGCTCTTGATTTTTAACATTGAGCTCTTCGTATTTCTGAGCAAGATCTCTGTGTTGTCCTTGCTGAGTTTTGAGAGAGACGTTTAACTCGTCTATTTGACGGCGAAGTCCCTCATTTATTCGAATTTGCTCAGATATTGTTTTATGACATGCTTGAATTTCCAATTCAAATTTTTTTGAGCTCTCAAATTTCTCTTCCAAAGTTTTTCTCAATTCCAAATTTCTGATATTGGAAGCCTGGAGTTCAGAGCTAATCTTACGATGTACTTCTTTTTCTTCTTCCAATTTCTTTGTTAGTTCTATGTTTTCAAGTTTCAGCTTGCGACTAATTTCTTTTTCATCTTCGTATCGCAACTGAAGATGGAAGTCATAGACCCCGGAATCTTCTCTGCTGATCGAAACTCTTTTCTATGTTAAGAAGCAGCACACTTGTCAACTATCTATATATATATCAATTTTCTTACTATTTCATCGTTTGTTCGCTTTAGGTCATTGATTGCTTTGTCTTTATCTTTGAATTGGCCTTTTAGTTTCCCTATTTGCTCCTTATATAACTGCACACTTTTTTCCAAATCTTCAATTTTAATTAGAAGTTCTTCTTTTTCACTGGCATGGAGATCTTTCTCGCGCTTGAGTTCTCGAATCATTTCTGAATGCTTGCTCAAGCCACCAATTTTCTTTTTCTAAATGAAACAACAAATTTTTTAGCACATCAAAGTAGCCAGCGTCTGCATTACTGTATTCTCAAGTTCATCCTTAAAATTCTGTTTTTCTTTTTCGCTAGCCTTCAGGCTGCTTTTTAGTTGCTCATTTTCGATTTCTAGTTCCTCGATTGTACGCATCTTGAAAAAAGTTGGTTTATTGAGAATTCTTGAAAAGAGGATGAAGTACTAGACGATCGTTTTCTTGAGCGAGACGTGTTGTTCGTTGTCTTGATTCGACAAGGCTCGCTTCAAAACGCATTTTTTCAGATTCCTATTAACATTTTTATCGATGAATTAGCGAGTTTATCGTGGAATTGATAGCCCACCCTTCCACTCTTTTTGCGGCTAAAATCCATTTTTTCGAGATCCTCTTCGGTAAGGGTTCTTTCCGGATTTCGTGTACTCTTCCTTGTCAACGTCGCCCTTGAGAAGAACGATTATATGATTAAGATATCACAGGGAATGAGTTACCTCTTAGAAGTTAGTTGCGGAGAAGACACTATATCATTTGAATAATCAGATACGTTCTTAAGTTGGCTACGTGTTATAAGTTTATCTTCAATTTCGTTGAGCAACTGGTCTTTTTCTGTATTTTTAGAATATAAACATAAATTCCACAAAGAAAGATAAATACCTATTTTGAATTTCCTCTCCATTTCAAGTTTTTCCAGTTCGAATTGCACTTTTTCATCCTCATAGACCTTCAATAAGCTTTCATAATCCAGATTTTTTTCTTCTAGGAGGGCTATCTTTTTCTTCAACTCATAAATTGTTTCATTCTGCTCACTATTGGCCTATCGAAAACAGTTTTCACAGGCAACATAATCGCATTGTACTTTTTTGGTTCTAGTATCCTTTGATTGTGGGAGTTCTGCTTTCAAGGACGCAATTTCGAGTTGATATTCTTTTTCTTTGGAACTGAATTGAAGATTCTCGCGCTTGAGTTGCTCAATTTCGTGTTCTTGATCCAAGAGCAACTTGTCTATTTCTTCAAGTATCTTTTTGTAGTCAGTCTCCTGCTGCTTATACTGGGAAATGTAGTAATTTTTCAGAGCTTCTATATCTTGCATCTTGCTCTGGTCTTGGTCAGGTGCAGTCCCTGGCTTCTTTTGAGTCAATTCAGTTCTCAATTCTTCAATTTCGGACTTCAACTTTAAATTTTCTAATTCCAATGTAGTTTTCTCGTTTTTCTTATCTGCCAGTTCAACCAAGGCATGAGTGAGCTTTTGTTGAGTTGCGGCTATCTCTTCATTCTTGGAGTCCAAAACCGTTTGAAGTTCCATTGTAAGCTCCTAAAATACCCATGGATAGAGTTTGAATTCTTCAGATTCTGATAAGTGATGTTAATTACATAATAGTCTGTTTGCTTATTTATTATTGGTCTATTCTGAACCTTCATGGCTCGAAGGCCAAATAAGAGTGATGAGACAGTCTCATCATAATGCACAATTGAAGGTCCAATATTGACGATTAATGAGGTTTTACAATTCCCACCGAGAGAGTCCTGAAGAATTCGGGTCAATTTTGACTCTCTGAAAGGGACATGGCCTCTTTTGATTTCAGTCAGAGCGTGAATGCAATTCCCTGTAAATTTTTTATCATGAAGCAACACTAACATCTTGCAGGAACGAATACCTAAAGTACTGAGGGAAGAGTTTATTGAGATAGCTTCGTCCAAACGCTCTCCACTAGCTTTGGATTTTTTTATTCTCTCTGAACCAGCTAGATCAACTAAGTACAGCACAGAATGAATCACTCCTTTGGAAGGATCCTCTCTTTCTACAGATAATGTAATTAGAAAACAGAATTCTCACAGATGTTTTGTTAGTACCTGAATCCTTGAGTTTGGGTGAAAAATATAGGCTTCGCTTATTGAGTCTAATCATTAACACACTATGGCTACGACTTGATTCTGCATTCAACCTAAATTATCAGAGTTTTTGTTAGTGCTCTCTCGGAAATATCGCTTAAATACTTTGTAAAGGCTGTGGTCCTATTCTTTTCAGCACGAGAAACAACTTCCATCGCATCTTCAACGCTCTTCAGTGGAACCCAGGACAAATTCTCAACAAAAACGCCACTCCGAACACTCTCTCTGAGTCTTACTTCGTTATTATTGGGATCAATCAGATCCTGGATCTGCAAAGGCCGAAATTTGTTATAGTTGTGAGCCCAAAGACAAGTTTTATACTAATTCCATATAAATCTGGAGATATCCAAGCTGTACTTCATAATTTGCTGATTTATCTTGCGCAATGAACTCGAAAATTTGTGTTAAAGCTCTTGGAATTATTCCTTGCTTCCTTTCATCCAAATATTCCCCGAGTATCGTGTACGTTTTCCCGGATCCAGTCTGAAATTCAATTAATGCTATGGCAATTCATAATATTTGAATTCACACCTGACCGTAGGCAAAAATTGTTCCGTTATATCCTTGAAACACACTCTAAAGAGCCAATAAACAATTCGACAGATGCTCAAGATTGCTACCTCTACAACGGGTTTTGCCACGATATCATATATAGTCTTTTGCTCAGTTTTTAGGTCGAACAGATCGTCAAACGCAAAATGTTTTTCGTCTAATCCACTTCTAACTGAAAAAGAATGGTATAGGTGAAAATTTCGGCATTGCTATCGTTACGCGAGATTGTTTTATTGGTTGTATCTACAAAGGTAATGCAACTTTTTCTTTGAGGTTCGGTTTCTTGAGATGTGAAAGGTCGAATCCTTACAAAAACGCTCACTCTCTCAGATTTAGAGACTTCTTTCTGATCTTTGACTATCTTCTTGGGGGAGTTGTCAGAAGTTTTAACTTTCAGCGATGAGTTGGCAGAACGGCTGCGAGGTTTGGAAATTTGCATTGAGCAGGAAGATGATGTGAAATATTTGTTATTTTTTATTCTGCAGTAAAAATTCTCAATTTCAAAAACCAGCAAGCAATACTACACTATCGATATTATTGAGTTGTTAGCCGAAATACTGTTGAGGAATTTCATTTTCCAAAAGGATTCAATAGGTAAGCTTTTGCTCCCATTCCAAAGAGTGAGCTCGATCAGAATTCCTTTTTGTAAGTAAGTCAATAGGGTCTATTAGCATTCGATGATGACGATGAAGATTAACAACTTGAGTTATTTCAGAAATTGTCCATCAAAGGAAGTTGAAAGGAGCTATTAGTCCAATTGTTTCCAAAAGTAGTGCATAATCCAAAGAACAAACAGCAACTTAGAAGGAAAGTAAAACAGAAGTGGAAATAGCTGCCACAATATGGACTAGAAAATAAGAAAGATCTTGATAGAATATTTCTGATGTATTGCTTGCATTTGCTTATTCTTTCCAAATCAACGAAAAACAATGAAATCTGTAGAGATGAATTCTCTGACACGAACAGCATCATGTTTAAATATTCGGAATGGAAAAGGCAACAAGGCAGCTCAGAAAGCCCCAAAATCAAATTCATTCAAAGAGTGTACGTCATTCAAGGAAATCCATAAAAAACCTTATGGAACAAAGAATCGAAGTGTTGATAGAGAATGATGTCTTAAAAAAAAAAGAGAGTATAATTTTAACGATCAATATGTGCTACTAGCATCTGCAAGGCAAATTCTTCAATAATTTCTATTCTTTCTTTGATAGTAGAATCTCGAAACGTTAATAGCTCATGTGATTTCGTTCAATTCTATCTTAGCAAAACAATTAGGAGGACAAAGCCTGAAAACAGATTTTCCTCCGTGTTTGGAAGATAAAATACAGAAATTTCACGTGATGACACAAGAACAATGCTTCAAATATGCTACGCACACAGCTTAGAGAATTGAACAGAACAGCTTCTCTCATCATCATTGGAGTATCACCTTGAGTCAAGACAGTGTTGTATTAATCGACTTAGTTAAAGAGCCTTCCCTGTAATAGGCACCTTTCAACCAGAACAAGATTCAGAGAGTCGCGCTTTCCATTGTTTTCTCGCAATTTAATGAAAAGAAACCAAAAATGGTGAAGAATTTTTCACGTGAAGAAAGATTTGTTAAAAAGAGATCTAGCCAGAGGCCAATCTCGATTGACTTCTCAGCTGGAAAACTGAAAAGACAAAACTATCTCCTATATTGTTGTTGTATACAAGTCCATACTGGAATAATTATTCTTAAAATCTAAAAATAAGCTGTCCGTTTTTTTTTGCTTTTTTTTTGAATGTAGACCTGATTATTGTTAATGAGACTAAGAACTTCCAAAGATTAACCAATTCTTAAAATAGATTATGCCTGGCGCGTCGCTAAGTTTGAAATGTTATATTTGATTCCAGAATGAGATGTCTGATATCTTCTTCCTGATAATGTACGAATATTATAAGGCTATCATAATCATAATACAACGACTCGTATTTCATAATTTACAATTTGAAATTCATGAAATTTTGATAAATCTCAGAGATTCCTTTGGGCTGTTTAGGGTTTCTTCATCTCTGCTTCTTACTTTTTTTACCTGTTATGTGTAGTCAATCATTATGTGAATGAAAACTTGAAATAGCCTTAAAAAAATTATTTGCACTCTCCAAACAAGATGCTCATTATCAACCGACAACATACAATTTGCCACTTCATTCGCGAAATAACTCAACGTTTTTCCCACAACCTTCCAAAGTAATCTCAGCTCAATATATATATTAACTTTAAATTGTTTGTTGATTTGAGATAAAATATATGGTGTCCCTTTCGATAAACAAAAGCTCTCGACTATTAGCCATACTAATTCTCATGGCGAGCCTTCACTATTCTTATGGTCAGTATTGCAATACTGCGAATGCTTCCATGGCTTGGACAGATGATACGGTTATCTGGTGTAACTGTGGAATGGTTTCTTGTACCAACAAAGGGCAATGTCTCATGGGTATGGATCCCGAAACGTCCTCTCAAGGATTTGAAGTCAGTACTACAACGTGCCTAGCTTACAGTGGAATAATTCAAACCAATTATGCCATGAGTCCATCGAATTCTCTCGGCAAATGTCCCGGTGAAGAATGTGCCAGCTGCTCAATGCCGCCCGGGAGTTTTGATGCGTCATGCGCTACATGTCCGATAGGAGCTACGAGCTCAAGCATCTTCACCTTGAGTAAATTCCAGATGGAAAAAATTTTAAATTTCATTTGATTAGGAACTGAATCGAACCCGACAGTGCAAACAACTACTCCAACCACCGGTCGTTGCGTCGCATCTTGCGAAATTCAAGTTAGTAGTAGCAAAACTAAATATGCTTCCGCACCACAAGGATGTCATCGTAAGATTACATCATTGATTCTGAGTTTGTCAACTTACTTTTTAGCATGCAACTATAGTACAAAATGCTATGACTGTACCTTCACTGAAGTGCTAACCCCTCCACAGCCACCTACTGTCGTTTCAAGTTGCTCAGAGTGCTTATATACATATGTGAGAGCACAACCTCTCTCCAATGGTTCTAGGAACTGCGCCAGTAATGTCATTTTGCTATTTCAGTTGTATTAAAGATTCACTCTATTAGCTGCTATGGGGCGACTCACAAATGCATTTAATAAAATCTACTATTTAACTCCCTCGGACTCAACACGCCAAGTCTCAGGAAATCCGACATATACACAATTGAATTCAATTTTGAGTCAGGTAGAATAACTCATCATTTTGTTGAACACTTAATCCATCACAATAGCTGACAACGGCAAACCAGAACACGAATCCATATTACAGCAGAGACGCCACGATAACTATATACTTGCTCAAAGAAACATCAAGTAATGGTGAAATTATGGACCATTATTGGATCCAAAGCAGCTCTCTTACCGCGTATCAAACCGAAGTGTTCAAAAGGTTAAACGCAACTTGGATTTTGCAACCTCTATTTACAAATGATTCGAATTGTCCCTCAAACCATCCGGAATATTGCTATGATCCTACGGTTGCGAATGAACAAAAGGCTTCTGTCAAGTTTAAATCAAGCGACATTGTTTTCTATGTGAGTTCGAAAGCAACTATCAAAAATATCATTTTTGACGGAGCGGACCTTGCCTTTTATGATACTTCAAAACTGAATTGTGCTCAGATGGCTGATGGAATGTGCTGCATTGAAGGCGATTCTGGTGCAGTCTCAGCAAACTCGAGCATTGCAGATGCAAGTAAGCTCATCAAGTGTCTTATCATGTCCAACAATACGACTTTAATTTAGGTTCAACTATTGCTTGTGAGCCAACCAGTGGAGACAGCTATACTCTCATCCAAAATTTGATAAAGCTAGGGAAGTGGACGCGTTGGAATTCAATCAATACCGGATTGTTCACGATGGAATATCTGAATGATTATCCTCTGAGTCCAATCGCAATACCTACTCTAACAATAACAGTAATTTGCAGTTATATTAAATTAAAGTTTCATTATCATTCAAAAGAATTGTGAGTTCAGGAACTTTTGGACGCATCAAAAGGTTTCGTCATTGATCAGGTTGGATCCGAAAGGATCGAATATAGTGATCACTGACTCTATATTCCACAATTTCCTTTTCTACAATGGGCTTATCACAAATGTTTGGGGAGATTCATTGAGAAACTACCCAGGCATCCATGACTCTGATGTCTATAGTTCTCTTTGCACCACACCAACTTCGTGCAGCATCAGCATCACTGGCTCTACTTTTCAATACTCAAACTACGGAGATTACAAATATTATTTCAATAAAACCGTGGACCGTTTCATTTACAATGAAGGAATAGTGTTGGCCCTTAAAGATTACAACGGTTCAATTTCAATCAAGAGCAATACCTTCCAGTAATTATTCATTTCTCTACACCATAAATTACTTAATTTTCCAACAAAGATATCTGGCTTCAACTCTGAGATCGGAACAAAATCCATTTAGAACAGAAGGTATCTGTGAATATAAAGTGGATACCCCAAGCACGGCAGCACAATCTTCTGATGATGATCCTGACGGAACTCAACTATTTACTACTGCCAGCACTCAAAAGATAAATGATAACTCGTTCCGGTGGAAGATGTATGTGGATAAGCTGTTTTATACAAATACGTATGAAATGTTTCCAACCGACGACACTTCCAGCATGACCTACAACTATGCCTCAATGAAAGTGCGTAGGGGTTCAATTCTGAATCTTCAAGGCATTTCTTTAGGTAAGAAAGATAATATCTGTAGGATATATAAATCTTTTTGTCTTATCATAGGGCTCAATATTGAAGGAAATACATTCTTCAAGAATATTGGTTACTCGGGTACCGCTTTCATTGTGGAAAATTTCACAAATACCGAAAGTAATGCTCTTTTTTGTTCTCAAGCAACATCGTTTGATCTGATCTTTAATAGCTTATCCGATAACTATCACTAACAACGATTTCAAGAATAACTTCGGACTCAGAATGGGAGCTTCCTTTATTATTGTAAAAGAACGTCGAGATTACAGAGGCCTCGTATGCAAAGGTGAATCTTGGACTTATTTGCTAGTTTTTGTTTACTAAAATCAAATATTGGCAGGTATCTACGTTTATAATAACACATTCAGTGAGAATACGGGCTGCGAGGATAATATAGGGAACGCACTCATCCTGTGCGTGCCAAAATTGATACCTTTCATATTCTCAAAGTACTATACCGCGCGAAAAGACAGTTCTCAAGCCGGCGATTACTTTTTGGATTACAGCTTCTCGACAAACCAATTAGATGCAACGCACACGTTTCCAATCACAATAGCAAGTGCTTGGTTGAGTACGTCCACTTATACCGAAACTAGTAAAATTTAATAGAAGCCACTTGCACAAAACTAATCAATAATACAATTTTTTAGAAGCGACTGTTCCTGCAGGTTCTGGGCTACAGTGGGATTCATCATTTATTGTTGTCGAGAATAACACTTTCATCCGCAACGCAGCAATTCTATCGCAAGGAATGATTGTTTCAGGAGGAATGAAAGTCATTGTTAGAAACAATACTTTCCAAGACAATTTTCCACCAGTCACCTGGCTATGGTCAACAGGACCTTACCAAAACTCACCATTCAAAGATATCTACCCGTGGAGCTTCGCTTCAATGGACTCCTATGTAGGTCCGACTGTGGCAACTCTAGATACCACTATAAGTCAAGCGTTTCCTTCTTTTCCTGCGTCCCCTCTACTTGTGCGAATGGTTGTAGGTCTTACCATCACCAGCAATAATTTCAGCAACAATTCACAAGCGATTTTTATGGGCACGGATGATGGTGTCAATACAGCAGATCCAGCTCTTTATTTTGCTTCCGCGATAACAATAGATAGACTTCTCGGAACTAAAGCGCTCGATATCTCTTCAAATATTATTCAAAACTACAGCGGACTCTATGGAAAGTTCCCTCAATCTCTAAGTATTGTGTCAAGTGATCCGACAATTGCTAAAACAAGCTATCACATTCAGGCTTGGAATCAATCATATTGTCTCACACCATTTGTGGTCGTTGGTTTTTGGCCACTGTTCCCTTCATCAAGTTATAAATTTGGTAGTTCGCTTAGCTCGTGGGCTTCAGGAGCCATCATATCATTGTCAAATAATATCTTTTCAGATAGTACATTCCAAAGCATGACAGCCTCAAATTATACTCCCAGCACTTATTTTTCGGAGTACGGAGCAGCAATTTTTAGAGTTGCTAAATATTGGGAAATAATTTATGGTGCAGTGTCGAGCACTTCAAGAGGCCAAGTTGGTTCCGATTGGCCAATCTCAAAGAGTATGTACCCATTCCTCAGCTCTTCTACGTTTATTACTGTGAATATCGACAGCAACGAATTCAGCAATCTTAATGTTAAAGATGTTCGTCCGCTTTTTCTTTTGGATGGCGAGCAGACTTTTAGTGCAACCCTAAATACTTTCACAGACATCCAACTAGCCTTGATTCAAAATGATGACATAAAGGAGTACACAGCAATCTTTAGACAAAAGGTTGATACCACTGATTTTACTCAAATAAACAGCCGAGTCTACATCGTTGAAAATACTTTTTCAACTTCTTCTTTGCAGGAAAACATAGGCACTCTTGCGATTATCGAACCTAACTTCGATTCTAGCTATACCGTTAGCGCCAACTTCGACAAGAACTATGATCTTGGTGTCACTTTCTCAAACAATTCGATCACTAATCACTCTGTTCAATTAGCCTTGGTTTCGATTTATAGCCGCAGCCTAGTTAATATCTCAGGAAACACGATTTCAAATATCTCCCAGAGCTTCAGTGGGTCAATATTCTCAAGTGTCTTCAGTACTTTAGCGCGAAGTGTGCCATTAGGGCTGATTTCTATTTCATCAGTCTCAAATACAGCTGCAACTTCCTCAATCGTCAAAGAGAATACTATTGCTAACGTGACCACAAACTCGTTTTCGGGTCTGGCTCTCTCTAATTGCGAAAATATTGAAATCAGTGGGATAATAAAAAATGTTACTTTCACCATTCCATCATTTAGTAGTGTAGAACGGAGTGCAGTGATAAGAAGCTCTTTGTGCCTGGCGATTCTTGGTTCGTCAGGAGTAACTGTGAGCTCCTTTACCTGCTCCGAAACAAACCTCGTTCTTCATAGTCAGACCTCACCAACGAATTCCCTGACCCTGTCGAGTTGTCTCACGTTAAGTGAAATTAAGAAAGGAAGTACAATTACTACGAACACCATATCAAGTTTTTCCTGTATCGATTCGAGTTTCGATGCAAATGATATAGCATTAACTGACCTCGACAAGCACGTTAGTTTCGGAGTATTTTCAATAGAAACCTCTGCAGCTGTTAGCATAGAATTATTGACTCTCGAAAACACGAAATCATTGACGACAGGTTCGATATCAGATTCCACGGTTGCCCTTTCTGACTCTACTTTCTCAAGTTGCTCTGCTTACAGCACAGCCTCTGGTCTGTATATCTCATCGGGTAGTGTTTTAACTATCTCAAGTGTGTTATTCGAAGAACTTTCATGCATTGGTTGCGAATCAACTATCTGGATTGAGGAATCAACAGCTACCGTCAATGACACTGAATTTACTTCAAATTATTGCTATAATGGAGCGATCTTATATGTCAAAATTGCGGAATTAACGTTTAGAAATGTCTCCATAGCCGATAGCACTTGTAGTACAGGGTCTGGTATTATGTATATGATCATTTCGACTGCTACTTTCGAAGATGTCACTTTAACCGAGAATATTGGATACAATGCAGCCATTCAAATGTTTTCGTCCACATTCACTCTCAGAAACTCCATAATTTCCAAAAATACTGGAGGTGGAGGTAGTGATAACATAGAACTCTATGATACAACCCTATATCTTTCCAATTGTACATACACAGGAAGATACTCTGATGATAGTTCCTATGATTACAGCGAGATCGAAGGCGCCTTTATTAAAGCCGTGAGAACGGATACATACATACAAGATTCGAACTTTTCCTCCAGCGCTGCAACTCGAGGCGGAATTATCTATTATGAGAGTGATCAATCAGACCAGAAACTAGAAATTGTGAATTGTATATTCTCAAATAGCTATGCTGAGTATGGAGGAGCAATTTATTTCAATGGAATCATTAGCCTCACGTCGAGCATTTTCTATGATAACACTGCAACCCAGGGATCGGCGATATGGAGTACCACAGGCAGCGGGACAATAGATAACGTTACAGCCATAAATAATACGCATGCCAATTTTTACTTCGAGGTCTCAGGAGAAATCGAAATTGCAAATTCTGTCATAACTCAAACTTTCGGGGATACTATAAATACTAATGGTATCCAATGTCTAAATTGTCAATCTCTCAAGTTGAATAATGTGACCATCAGTGACATGAATTCTGCTGTTGCTGGAGGAGCTGTACGTTTTGAACAGCTCCCTTACGACACGAGCACGACACTAATGCTCAATATTGACGCTTCCAACTTCTCTTTCAATCAAGCACCGAGTGGAGGAGGAATCTACATATCAGCTCAAATCATTGCCGAGATACTAGAGACCATCATTGCTAACAATTCCGCTGTTAATACCACAGCGAATGTAGAAGGAAATGGGGGTGGTATATATTATAACTGTGAAAATTATCTTTGCAAGCTGACGATTGATTCGAGCACAGAGATCACTGGTAACAAAGCCGGAGTTGCAGGAGGTGCCATTAAAATCGTAAATCAAGTCCCATATAATTTTGACACCACTTACCCGACCATGAGCTATAATAGCGCTCCATACGGTTCAGATGTAGCCTACTATCCTGTCACTTTCCAGCAGGCAACTTCAGAGGAGATTGAAACTAGTCCAATCAAAGATATTTTGGCCGAGCTTGGATATACTTCGACCAGCTCCGGAAGAATTCTGACTGAAAGTACCACTCAACAGAGTGGAGAAGCAATTACTCCACCCATAGTGTTCAAAATTCTCGATGAAAAAGGTGATCTTGTCACTGTTGATTCATCTACATCGATTACAGTCTCAACAACTTCCAGTTCCATGACTATTCGTTCGTCGTCAGAGTTCTCAGCAATTAACGGCTATATTGCCTTATATCCTCTGAACATCACGGTCACTCCAGGACAAAGCTTTGAATTTTCACTGAGCAGTAGTGATATTTCTGCAGCGCTGACTCGCTACAATAGAACCGCTCTCGTATCATACAGCCAAGTTAGTTTCTCGTATAAATATGAGACAAAAGCTTGCGAAAGAGGACAGGTTATTTCAGATGGTAATGTGTGTTCTTATTGCTCCAGTGGATCCTATTATCTCGAAGATCCTAGTCAAACTTCATGTACAGTATGCAATGAGAGTGTTACTTCAACAGCAAATTGCGCTGGGACATATTTACTTTTGCCCTATCCCAACTACTGGCGTTTCAATTCTTACCAAGAAAGTATTATTTCATGCCTCAATACACAAGCATGTTTAGGATACAGTCTAAACAGTAGCTTTGCAGAAGAAAATGTCACGTGTAAAGAGAGTTACAACAGCACTATTTGCTTGACAGGATATTGCGCAGAGGGCTATGAAGGAAATCTCTGTACAAAGTGTAGCGATGGGTATGTTAGAGGGAATTTCGTTACCCAAACTTGTGTCAAATGCTCTGACAGTTGGCAATATTACCTTCTGAACGTCGTGGTGTTCCTTCTTGCGATGACCTTGATTGTTTACTCGACAAAGAAAGCTCTTGCAAATTATGTTATGAATCTGGATCTAGCCGAACGCGAACTGGATGATCATCATTTCCATGAAGTAGAGGTGGTGTTAAAACAGCCATCGATCAGAGAACCAGCAACTAGCAAAGACGGGATTGCTGTTTTCGGCCAGATAATTCAACTTAACACAGAAAATAAAGAAGCAGAAGAGAACAGAAATAATGAATCTGTTGCGATCCCCTCATTCTTGAAAGAATCTATTTTTGAAGACCCAGACTCACAACAGAGGGCAAGGAGTGGAAAAAATTCCACCAAATTAGAACAACACTCTCCCAAACAAGGCGAAATCTCCCTCGATGTCAGCCTTCCTAGCTTTTTGAAAGAAGAAGAACAAGTTAATACTCCCAAACCCATTATTATCGCTGAGGAGGAGACCCCGAAAATAGCTATGAATAAAGAAGAGCTACAAGAAGGCCAACTCGTCAATCATAGTAATGGAGAGAAACGGTTGATAGATATCGATAGATTTATCACAGAACATTTTCCGAAAAAAAGCGAGGCTGAAAAGAAGAAAACTCATGACTCGACAAATGTCTACTTGAAAATAATAGTCACATATTTCCAACTGCTCTCTATTGTAGGAGAGCTCGATTTCGATTGGGGAGATCGAATTCGGCAACTCTTTGATTTCCAAGAAACTATAAAATCTTCCTCGACTACTGCGATGAGTTTTGATTGTCTTCTTTTTGTCGGGCCCATGAAAGACTTAGATTTGAGTTTCTATTTCAAGAAATTGATAATCATAGCATTCGTTCCGTTTTTCGCCCTACTCTTGGTTATGATGGGCTGGTTGGCTGTGTTTTTGTACTGGAGTAGGCTCAAATTTTTCAAGCAATGCAAGAAGTATTTCAAGCGGTACATGACAGGCGTCGCGTGCAGTATGATCATCTTCTTTTATTTGATGCATCCGACCGTCTTCCAGCAAAGCCTGTATGCATTTAAGTAAATTTTTCTTTTTCAAGTGATAATTCTCATCATTACCTCAACCAAACTAGCTGCGTGAAACTTGGAACTGCTAATTCTCATAATAGTCAAAGCAGTCTGATGTTTCTACTCCAAGATATGGAAGTTCAGTGCTTTTCTGAGCAGCATCTCACGTGGTCAGGACAAATAGCAGGTCCTAGTATCGTCATTTGGGGACTTGGGTTTCCAATTTTTGCATTTATCATGCTATATAAATACCGAAATCGTCTCGACATCCCATGGATGGAGGCTATTTTTGGATATTTATATACTGGATATCGTAGAAAGACGTGGTTCTGGTAAAACATATTGAATCTCATGTATTTAACACCTGAACATTAGGGAGTTTGTATCCATAGTTAGGAAGATGATACTGGTCGTTATCACGGTATTTATCCAGCTCATCGATAGCCGGGTGCAGGCCTTGGTTGCCTTACTTATTGGAGCTGTCAGCTATCTTCTCAATATCTGGTTTCAACCCTATGAGAATGAAGATTGCAACGTAATAGAGAAACGCGCTATGTATGCTGTTTTATGGACTGTGTTTCTCGGAAATTTCTTGGCATTCGGTAAATATATAGATCTAGATCATACTCCTTACCATGTTTATATAATTGTTAGAAACCGTTTCAAGTGGGGTGTCGAATTTGCTCTTGGTTCTGATAGTGCTTGTGAATGTTTATTTTCTCATCATGTGGCTTTATTACTTGGTGAAAGACGAGCTTACTCACGGATACTTAAGGAAATGTCTTGATTTCTGCCGAAAACGATTAAAAAGAAAAAATAAAAAGAATAAGGGAAGCCGAGAGGAGGCGCGGTCAACAGAATCTCCAATACGAAAAGCAAATCAAAATTCTGAGAGTAATTTCGAAAAATCAACTTGACCTTCTCCTCTTGATAATTTAGCTGCTCTGTAACATGTGATTTGTAGAAGAACAAAATTATGCTACCTATATATACAGTAAAGACGAGTATTAAGAGTCAATTATTTGGTTCACTAGATTGGTTGTAATTTGTTCTGCTCTCAAACATTTCTCAAATGGTTGAAATGCTACTTTGTGTGATGCTTTGTCGTAAAATCCATCTGAAGAATATGGATATCAAACGAGAGAGATTTAATTCGAGGAAGCATATATGCTACTTCTTCAGATCAATAATTTTGTGGAATGATATTCTGACAACATAGTGAATCAAAAAAAAAGCGCCAATAGCAAAGAGACAACTTCAATTATTTTAACAATTTCATTTCCATTTTAACCAAGCATTTCTATACAACCATGTGAATTAATACCGCTTATTGGAGATGCAAGATTTCAAATTACAATTTAATACTGACTATTTGCAGAATTTATCTATCGATTATTATGAAATATTGGAATAACTGTTAAATTGCAAGGGAACTGTCACAAATAAAGCACTTCTTAGCACTCTCCATTCCATTCACCATAAAATCTTTTCAAATACTCTTCCATGTAACGATGTCTCTCTTCTGCAATTGCTTTAGCAGACTCTGTATGCATTCTGTCTTTTAACAAAAGCAGCTTCTCATAGAAATGATTGATGGTAGTTCCCTCATTTTTTTTATAAGCTTCAAAGGACTCATGTAAAGTGGGCTTTTCATCAGGGTCATACATTGTACGATTTCTGTGCCCTCCATAAGAGAATGTTCTTGCGATTCCAATTGCTCCAATTGCATCTAATCTATCTGCATCTTGGACAATCTTTCCCTCCAAGGATTCCATGCCATCCTTGGCTTTAGCACCCTTGAATGAGACATTTTTGACAATGTAGCTTACTTCATCAATTGTCTTTTCATCAACCTTCAGAGTAGTCAGGAACTCTCGTGTAACTTTTGGGCCCTCTTCGTCACTGCCAGAGAACTTCCAATCAGCGATGTCGTGCAACAAGGCTCCAAGAGCAACAACGAACTTATTGCATTTCTCCTTTTTCGCAATGTTCATGGCGTTGTTGTACACACGAAGGATATGCCACCAATCATGACCACTCTCGGCTTTCTCCAAAGTTTTTCTCACAAACTTTTTCGTCTCTTCAATGATTATGTCCTCAAAGGTTGCTGTGGATTCCATTTTTGACAAGTTAGGTTTAATTTTTGAAATAGTTTAAAATAAGGAATCTTTTATAGGGAGTTTTTCTCTCTCTTTTTTTGCGCCAATTTTTGAGTGGGAAATTTATTATTGAAAACAATGACTGCGTTTATGGGTTGTAGCTATATACTTTGAGAGGATTCCGATTTTCAAAATGAAAGAAAGTGATCTGGTATTAACTCAGACACTTTCTCTGAATCGTGATGAACCTCGATGACAATATTTAAAATGAAAAGCAAACAAAATCTCAATCTTCAAACAATTTAACATCTTTTAATACTATTTTACAATTGTAATTCTAAAATCGCGGCTAGGCAAACGTCTGGATAATTAAGGTCAAAATAGACTTCGATTAATGCGTGAATTTAACGTGTTCTTATTTAAGCTTTTCGTTATCAATGGAGACCAATCTTCAAGAGCAATTTGAGGTGCACTTTGGAGATCAGGTGATGTAATTCGTCGTTTATGAAGCTTTAACAGTTGTTTTGGGGTTCCCATGGTGGACATTGTTGAAAGATTGTTTTTTCGTGTTGAGAGAGCGTTTGTGGGTGTTGAAGTGAGTTGCAAGTCTTTTACAGCACTATTATTTGAGAAAGAAAGACTTCTCTTGGGTTGGAGGATTGCAGCTTTTTTATTTGCGAGAGTTGTTGTGAATATACCAATTTTGCATGTTTGAGTTGGGGTGGTAGTCATAATAGAATTTTTATCAGGGGTTTTAGAATGAGAAATGGAATGAAAATTTTTAAACTTTGGAGAGGAGATGCGGGAAGGAGTTCGCCTTTCTTTCGCCTGTAATTCTTTGAATTTCATGAGTGAGATGATATGATCAATGGGACGGTGTTCATGTATTAAGTAGTTTGCTGCTTTTTCTGTTTTTCTCGTGGCTATGACGTGTCTTCTTTTCACTTCTTTAATAGCCTTTTTCTCTTTCATGCCTAAAATATTGAACTCTTCTTCTGGAGGTTTCAATTGGTTGGTTTCCTTGAGTTCGAAATTTTCGAGGTACTCGAGTTTTTCTAGAAGAGCTCTGTCTTTATTTGGCAACATATTATCATTTTTGGCGTGCTTGGTAGAAATTTTCACTCTTATCACATTGTGATCTGGGTGAGGAGAGAGGGTTTTTTTCGTTATCGAAACTGCATCAAAGAACTGCTTGGATGTGTGCTCTCTGTTTTTTGAATCTTTAAGAAAAATTGTCAAGCTAAATTATATGAGAAATCAATGGCTACCATTTTTCGGTACAGTATCGTTCTCATCGTCAGTTTGAGTAGGGAGTGTTGGAGAATACATAGAAGTAGGATTAAAAATTCGATTTAAAATCTTTTTTGGGTTTCGATTCGAAAAATAGCCTTTTTGATTGTTGTGCTTGCTGCCGAGAAATGTCGTTGGACACACACTTTCTGTAGGAGGATGATACCCCCCTTGTCCAGACCGATTCAATTCAACGAAGTTTATTTCAGAGGGTTTGCGAAAGTATTGCAATTTTTCCTGCAACCAATTCGCTTTTTCAATGCTTTGCCGCGGTTCTGCAAGATTGTGAAATTGTATTTTGTCACCGAGAGGTGATGACAGGTTGTTAGAAACAGAGTCTAGCTGATCACTTAGGTCCAGAAACACATCCTCAGACTCTTTCATCAATTCGAAAGAGGATCTTCTTTTGTTGTGATATGTATTCGATGACTGAATGCTATCTTCTTTCGTGGATAAGGGACTATTTGAACGAGTTCTCTCAATGACGCTGTATCGGTTGGAAAAATTTTGAAGAGCAGATCTTGCAATATAAGGAGATAATCTTGCATTGGTCTGTAAGAACACTTCTCTTTTGTGTGTGGCCTGATCGGTTTTAAATACATTCGTCATTATATTTTCAAACACTTTAGTTCTTTGTTTTTCCTTGAATTCATACAATTTTCGAAGTTCTGTGTAAATATAGGGAAAACTTGTACGAAGGATATTTTTGCTCACACTCAAGGTTGACACTTTCTTCGATTTTACCTAAAATAGGAGCAAGCGTGTTTGTTAGCGCCTTAGATCTTTAGCAAATTTAACTTACGACTACTCGATATTTATACTTCAAATCTTTCTGTTGAAGCAAAATTTCTTCTCCAATTATGGAACCAGGACCAACTTTGCAAAGTGTGACCCATTTGCAATTTTCAAAGGCAGATAACTCAGAGGTTCTATGGTTAATTGCCTTAGCTTTCTGTTGGATCTCGCATTCACCTGTCTGCAAAGCATACACCTTTGCCATCTCAGCCATTTGGTCCTCGTCAGTGATGATTTCAGATTCTTTAAAGACCTCAGTCTAACAAAAAAAATGAAACCTGTAAGTAAGAGTTTTTCTCCATTTTGAAATTACTTGAAAGGAATAGAATATCAGGTTTTTTATTGAAGAAGATGTAATCGCGTCCTTCAAACCAAAAATTTGGTTTAAGAACTCAGTTTTTAGATCCCTCGTTTTTCTGACGAAATTGTTGTAGGAGAGAGCATCAAGCGTGAGGAATTCGCAAGCGGTCTTACATAAAACTGTTACTGATCTGATGCTTCCAGGTTCCAAAAGAGCTAAAAGAAATAAAAGTATTGAAATCCTTTCTTAACTCTCGAAAGAAAATACCGAGATCGCCAAAGCTTTCCCCTTGAGTAAGATATTTCAGAAAATGACCATAATGTTTCATGGTTAGATGAAATTGCGCTGCCTTTTCCTCCTCACTCATTTCCTTCTCTTCAATGAGGGTTGGATCTTCAGAAGATGCCATTTTTGTTCTATTTATGCTCTCGCTTCTCAGAAAAATTGAAGGATGCTCTGAAAAATGAAGGCAATTAAAAATCGATAACGCTTGAATTTATCTCATATAGATTACTAGCATCTAAAAGGGTTCTTGCAGTTCGGTGACTGTGAGAAGGGGAACCAGGCGGGGTTCCGTCCCTCGAAGCATTTTCAACAATGGGGTTAATTCCCTCTCTCGTGCTGTGAGTTTGTACTCTTTCCGTCTGGTCTCCTTCTTTCTCTTTTTCGTGAGGTTTGAGGCTTTCTCGTCTCTCCTCTTTATTCGGTTGCTTGAAAAACGACGCCCAATTTTTTCGAGAAATCACAGCTGCAGTCCCAGACAAAATAACATAGAATTTCTGATTGGAAGGGTCTCCTTGCTGAAAAACTGGCCTGTTTGCTTGAACCATTTCATATTTCACATTTTTTGCAAGCTCAAGGAATGAGACCTCGTCATCAAAACCTTCAAGACTGTCAAATAAAACCTTAAAAAACTTTATAGTCTTCAATTTATCATAGATTCTCTTTAGGATGTTAGTCAGTTTGTGATATGAAGTCTAATGGAGTGTTACAATTGCGTCATTCTGGTCTTTGGGATGTTTTTTGATCGCTTCAATGAGAATTTGATTACCATAGTCCTTGCTGCGAGTTAGGAGTTTGTCTCACGAAAAGAAATGTACTTGTTTTAGATGTTTAGAATCCAGAGTCCCTTTCATCAATCCACAGCTTGTGCGAAATATAATTTTTATTTTTTTATCGAGAAAGAAAACCACTAAAAGCCTTTGATAAAATGAAGTCACCCACCTGCTCAGGAAAATAGTCGAGAGTCATAAAATCAAAGAAAACAGAGAATCTTTGGTATTCGATTAACAGCAAAATCACAATCGAAATTGGCATGTAGCTCTCGTTGCTAAGACGTATTACGCGCGATGAATTTATGATCATTGCGTTTGGTTTTTTTGGGTTTTAAGTTTGACGATGCACACTGAAAAACCCTAATAAAAAAATATATAGAGGTATGATGAAAATTTAGAAAACTGGTATCTAAAGGTGTATTCTTTGGAAAGTATATCTGTTGCATATATACGTGGCAATGTAGCATCTCTTTGTTTGTAAGAATATTTTGGAGATCCTCTCGGAATATAATTTGTTTCCATTGTGGATCATCTCGAAAGAATATGATTGCTTCTTTTCAAGTATTTTGTTTAGAAACCTGGAGTAAACTTGGCCAAAGTGAAGACTATAACTTTCATTCACATCATTCTATGAAAATAGTATCTCGCCCATCCGATATAATTGGTTGCAAAGAGGTTCATTAGACATCGACATTTTATGCTGAATATTTCTACACAATCAACACAAACATCGAATTTGTTCCGTCTCCATGCGAATCGACAAAAATGAACACTTTTTGTTAGCTGTAAAGACTTCATAATATCGGCTTTAATAAAAACTCTAATATTTGAGAGACATTGAACAGCCGCATTATTTAAATGGGAAAACTTTTTTCAAAATCAATAATTCAGAGATAAAATGTTAGCAAAATTGGTTCGCAAAGACTACTATGATGACGAATATATCCTAAATGAGCAAGAATTTAAAGGTAATGGCATAATCTTAATATTTTTTCAATTCTCCTTCATAGAACTAAATTTCCTACGGTTTGACCCATACTGGAAAATCCGATCAACATGCTACAATCTTAATATTAATTGTTTCGATACTAAAGAGGCTCTAGCTCGAAGCATAGACGAATTCCTCTTTAAAAACTATTTACACCACCGTCCTTCCAACGCAGATGCAAAGGACCTTTCTCAAACAGACATCGAAACTATTGTGAAGAAATTGAATTACATTTCAAAGAAGCCTGAAAAGATCACTCTTAGAGAACTCGAAGGGAATTATAACTCGAGTAAAAAACAAGCCATCTCCCTCAAAACGTAATTATCTGTATATTTCATAGACGTTGGGGGAAACGACTTTCTAAACAAGAGAGAATTCGAGCATCAATTACCTTGGCAAGTGGTGCCTGAGCTCCTTAAAAAGTCCTTCGATATCTCATACACTGATGTTTATAAAGCGATGACGCATTTTATGAGATTTCCTATGATTTTTTACAACCATTTGCAAGACAGTAATCATTCCCCCACTCCTATTTCGCGGCTATTAATTCTCTAATATGAAAACTTACACAGATGAGCCATGGATAACAGCGATCGTTGCGCTCCCTTTTACGCCGAATATGTTGGAATGTTTTAGTCCAAACCAGCTCTATGCGATCTCGAGGACACTTAGTATGACTTTCAGGTAAACAATCCTTCATATCATTTCATCAACACTGCTACCACACACAACAAGCGCTGATACCCCAAATATTGTTGATGTCATTAAACAGAAATTGCTTGACACATTCTATTGCGTCGAAGACAGTAAGCAATTACACGGCATTGTTCCGTGTCAAAGTGCCTTCAGAGAATGTGAAAATCTAGCATCGACTTTCTGTCAGAATCACCTCTGCAAAATATGTTGCCAGGTTCACTTTTTGTCCTTTGCTAACCCACTAATAAAAAATTTATGATAAATCTTGGTAGGATACACAACACCGAGAACCATGCATAATACACGACAGTTATGAACAATTTTTTAGGAGCAAGATAAAATCGCTCTATTTATTTGAGCAGACGCACAACTTCGACACCAAAAGGACGATCAGGATATTTTTCCGAAAATTGGTTAGACGGCATGATCTGGAAAAAGTATTTAAAGACGTCAACATCGAATGGGATAAACTCATGATTTATTATCATCCAACTTCACATCGGATGCAATGTATTTACTTAACTTTTCCTACCTCAAAGGATGCTTTTCGAGTTTATAATGACAGGCAAATTTATACTGAGAAATTGCGTAAGAAACAAATTTCCACAATTTTCCAAATGCTTATGTGTGTCAATAGAGAAATTTGGAGCTAAAATCACCGCACTAAGCACAAATCTTTCGAAAATTGCAAATAAAAGACAATCAGTGGCTGAAAATATGATAGTCATCATTAAGCCCTTAACAACGTTAGAACTGCTTGATAGCCTTCCAACTGGAGCTGAATACATGAGAGAGGTCGTGCAGTTGATTCAGAATCTGACTCAACTCGAGCGAAAAAATTTTCAGATTGAAGAAGACTCTAACCCATGGTCTGGGGAACCTGACTGCCAACATGTTTTCGTCACGCTGCCTTCCAAGGAATACGTTGATAGGGTTTATCAGGCTCAACCTTTCTTTGGCTGTCTGATTGTGCATAAAATTAGTCATATCCAAATCTGTTCTTTTCGAAGATATTCTGCAAATCAATGTTTAATGTGCAGCAGCAAAAAGAACTCTTCTTGTCTCAACGATATGTGCTCAGATTGCTGTCCGAGACAGAAATATGGGACTTTGGTTTGCCGCTGCTCTATAGATAGCATTCAATCATTGATGGCTGACCGCAAGAAAAAGCTTCAAGCGCTCCCCTTTGAGCGCGAGAAAGATCGACTTTTTGAGGAGAAAAGCACGAGAAGCGAAAGTCTCTGCGAGAAGTGTCCAAATGATCTTGACAAAGGCTGCTCAAATACTTTGTGCGCGGTTTGCTGTCCAATTCAAGCCATCCGATCGAAATGCCCGGTTCACGACAAGAGCTTCTATTCTCGAAAGTTAGAATCTGAGTAATGGTTCCCCTTCTAATTATTTGTTGCTAATTCAACCTGGTTTTTTTGTTGTGCTAGAGCCCCAAAAAATTTGTCACGGAAAATATTGCAAATTGTTGCTGAGATGCACATTAAAGTCCGCCACGAGCTCAAGCAAGGTCGCTATGACTGGTTTCGACCTTTTTATGGAACTCCTTACCAATCTGAAATGATTAAAGCAAATCGAGAGCTGCAGATGATGATAGATAATGGTAGTATCATTCGAGGGGGAGGAAAACATAAGAATGCTAAATCAGGAAGAATACTGACATTTCAAGGAAACCAACCCATCTTTATTCAAATTACTCCTTGCGAGAAAACATACGAATCTGTAAACTCAAAGGGACTTCCCTTTATAGAATATGAGTACACCGACTCTCCTTACTCAGTCAGAGACCGAATTGAGTGGATCAAAAATATTCCATCCAGATACAGGTATGAAAGTCATCTCTTTAATCTGGTGGTTAATCGTTTTCTGCTGTTAAGAATTGTTTCTAAAGAAGACCATGAACAGCAAATGAACGCGCCAAACAGACGGATTGCAAACAATTTTCATCTTTTGTTAATAGGTACTGTTCTTCAACAAAAAGACTGCGGGACGCACTAATTGATATTTACTATTGATTCTAAAGGGTTAGACACGTTGACTTTCAACGTACGAGAACTTTATTACGAAATCTATTCCAAGCTTCGCGCCTCTGTAGGTGAGATTGATCAAAAAAATATTATGATCCTCGAACGAGAGAGTTTTCTAAGTAACTCTTTCTTCAAAGTTGTTTGATGATGGAGCATCTATGACTAGTGCAAATCTTCAGCAGTCAAAGCTCGACATTCCAAAGTATCAAGAAATTAGAGGAAAATTTAAATCGGCTTGGAAGAGTGGCATGTCTCAAGTTCAATCATCCAATAGACGCAATTGCTTTGCTTGTTCAGGCCGTGAAGATTACGTTGCCTCTTAATAACGGCACAGTGGGTGAACCGATAGTATATCCGTCAACATACCTCCTCAAATTCATAGAAAGTTTCAATCCAGCAACCTATCAATTAGAATATCGAGGCTTGGGTAAAAAGATCATTTTACGACGATTGTTTTGGTTTTATAATTCATTGGTTAGGAAAACATTTTATCAAAGATCTAAAAGAGTTGGACATCTACCTCACACAAGTCAGAAGTCTTGAAACAATTAACAAAGAGAACGATTTTGGACACCGAAAGAAGAAAAACAACCGTGGCAGAGCAAGTAAACATAAGAGAGGATTTAACATGAGAAAAAAAGTGAAAAAGTAGCGCAACTTTGCTCTCTTATAACATGAAGTTTTGTAATTTGAATGTAAGTGATCAGCTAAAATATATTACTTCTTCGTTCTAATGTTCATGATCATCAGAGAGCAAGAATACTTTTAAGTTTGATGTGTCTGCAAATATATGGAAAACAGTGTATCTAGGGAATTAAGTTTGTACTTTGAGTCATTTATTATGAGGTCAATAAGTTCTTATTATTCATAATTGTCCGAGTTATCAAAAACTGGACAATTTATTCAGTCTTGTTAGTCTTGTTGAGTCAACACTCTTTGCAGGATTTGTTGCTTGTCAATGAACTCGATTGGAAATATACCAAATATCAGTGAAATTATTACGATGTGGCTGAGAGAGAATAGTTGTAGGCAATCCATTTTCTCGTTGAGGCCTAAATTTAATTGTGAGGAGCGATGTACCCTGTTTTGAATAGCGCCCACTTCGAGATGCTCTTCTGGATCATCTTCTTTAGTTAAATAAGTTCGTGAAGCTAAAGATACTCATATATTGCAAAAAAAGCAAGGTTCATATGAAAGGAAATTTCTCATAACTGATTCTAAAACTTGTAGCAATAAAAAAAGGAGCCAGACTAATAAATAAAATTTCAGAACTAACTATTCGTTAATGGAAGAAAAAGCTCAAAGTTCAAGCATATTCGATATCAATGTGGCTGCTGAATCCTTTGGAGTCTCAATTGAATGTAAGTTTGCCAAGAGTTCTTGCGACGACATTATTACTCAATTGATTGATTTTGATCAAAAACTCTCCGCTCTCTCCCGCAAACTGCAAGAAGACCGTCACGCGTCAATTCTCACGGACTTCTCTAAGGCAGATCCAATTATTCAACTCTTTCAGAAGGAATTAGAGACCTATTCCTCCTATTCATCAGCAATCAACCAGGCCAAGTATAAACTTGCCAATGACTATAATCGTTTGATCGAGGAGCTTCCACAAATCTTGGAAGAAAAGAAGAAAGAACTTATTCGTTGCTATGATAACCTGCAGACCAACTTAAATAACAATTTTGAGAAGCTCCGTGCTCAATGCAAGCCCACCATAATCCAGTATAAAAAGTTGCAAGGCGAGAACTATTCCACACCTGTCAAAGATCGTAGTATCAAGTATAAGAGCCCTCAATCAAAAGGCCGCAGCAATCAGATTGAGTTTGATACAGATTTCAAAGCAATGACAGCGAATCTTGAGTCTCTTATTGAGAGTCCAAGCAAGAGAGACCTGAAATCGTTCTTGCCAATAGATTCTTTCACGATTGATGGAAGTTTCGATTCAAAAATAGTGATGAAAAGAGAAGACTTGGCTCTAATATCCGGATGGATCGAACCCAAATTTAATGTTAAGTTCACTTTACTCTATCGAGGGTCTCGTGATGGCTTCAGAGCAGAAGAATTCCATCGAAGATGTGATAACCATGGAGCGACACTTGTTATTGCTCGTTCAGACAGCGGCCGTGTCTTTGGAGGATTTACGGAGCAAGTATGGTCTTCTCCAGATCAAACACAGATGATATTGAACTTGAGTGACATTAATACCTCTAAAATAAGTCTCAAGAAGCGTGCCTTTCTTTTTAGTTTAAACCGCCGAGAAATTTACAAACCTCGAACGAACGTTGTTTGCCCCTTAATTGTAAACTCTCCGATAAAAGGGCCCTGCTTCGGAGACGGAGATCTGATAATTGGCGATAAATGTAATGAAAGTTACTGCTCCTCTCTGCTTGGTAATGCTTACGAATGCAAAGAATATCCGCCCTATAGATATGGATTTCTGGGAGGAGAGCAAATCTTCTACGTAGAAGAAATAGAAGTACATGGTGTGAGCGTTTCTGGTGATAATTCTTATATGTTTGCTGATGAATCTCCTGACGACTCTGGTCTTGCTGCATTTGGAAACCCCAATAGTAAATTCCCTACCAGAGTCTCACCTAACAAGCCAAACATGTAGCAAGTTGACTTACTTTGAAGTCACATACTCGCCTTTACGAATTTAGGATTTTCTCAAAATGATGAATGGATATCGTCAGCATTTAGATTCTCATTCCAAATATCCATATATATTACGTTATTTTTTGAGAATAGTAAGAGATACTCACTATAACTACTAATGAGGTTCTCAGCAAAAGCAAGAGAGAAAATATAAATAGTATTCATGATTCAATGAGAATATAGGATCAATAAATTCGTCAGAATTGCGTTTTGTTGTATTAGATTAGAGATACCTGAAACTCATACCTAAGAGCTTGTATTTCAGAAAATGCTCTGATAAATTATAAATGTGAGAATTCTTTGGCCAGAATTTCACTTATTCAGTTCAGGCAGGGCCGTGATTTTTTCACATTTACCTGAAGAGAGTTGATTAATTAATTGTTATTGATCAAATTTCTCGTTTTGCAGAAGAAAAAAATTAAAAAGAAAGCTCACCAAAAAAGTTCTGCTGCCTACCCTCTAAGACCACTCAGAACCAGTGGATTAACATCAAAATCTAAATGGGAAAAATTTGCTCGCGTATAGAGAACGAATTTTACGCAGAAGAAGGTTCGTTCATACTGCCATCAGTACGCTCAAACAAGACAACAGATGGATTTGAAATGACCAAAAATGAGGATCAAGTGCTAGACAAGTATCGGGAAGAAAATAATCACATGGATACAGAAGAGGATAAAGTGTGGTCCAAAGCCAAGCGAAACCATTATGAAGACAACAAAATTCAAAATACAATGTCAAAACCAAAAGTTTGAGAATGAAAACTGTCAATGCAACGCTTTCAGCTCTTGTGTATCATGAGTAATAAGCACGCATCCAGTGGGCACACGACAATCCTTAATATTACTAATTTGTGATGGGTTTATCATGCAGCATTCTGTACGTGAAAAGTTTTGGTCTTCTCCGCGTTTTATGTTACTGTTTGTGGAATATTACTGTAATATGTATCATCATAACTATGATAAGCACAAATTACTGTTTCAACTCAAATTCTTTTTTTTTTGCTTATTAATGAACATGAATGAAATTTCAAACAGATGTATATTTGAAATTAATGGTCTTGCAAAGCAAAGAATCGAAATTTATTCGACGACTATGAGTCAGGACCCTTGCAATGGAAACGATGGTAATACTTCGAAAGCTTCTTAACAATCTATTATTATTTGAAGCTACAGTACAGGATGAATCTTATTGAGAATGACTTTGCTGTTGAAAGAGTCATTGGGATTTTAGGATGTCAATAACTTGACTGATTCTCTGAAATCTTTTCTTGAGTCGCATCGGCAAATTTTCAACTTGCATATTCACTCCACTAAAACTGAAATTCAACACGAATAGTTCTCAGCTTCATCAATTGTAGTGAATGTATATATAAGCGATCATATATTATCATTTTAGTGAACACTTCCTTAACTCTTAAATAAAGTGCATTCAAAAGTGCCTATTTGCTACAATTATTCACAATTGAAATGATTTTTTGGGACAAACCTCTTCACACTATGCTGTACAAATTCCAAATATATACATGAACTAAGCATATTCACATGTAAACTTAGGAATTAGATTGCATGAGTTCTAAATTTTTCTTTCTGAATGAAGCTTTTGTGAGAAACTTTATTGCCTTGCGCAACTGCTTTGTGTTTATTGAGCCCTTATAGCTGTTCTCACTACAGTCAGTATTCGAGATCTCTTCTGAAGATTTTGAATCTTCACTCTTTGCCTTTATTGGCTTCGTATTTTGTTGCTTTTGGAATTCTGCATAAATCAAATTTTGCAAATCAGCAGTTATTCTGAAAACTGATGATAATGATGTTCCCGACTGCGTTCCAGAATGAGACGCCAATGTTTTCTTGCTCACTGGGATATCTAAATTTTCAAAAACTATACCCAGCAGAGCAACTGCGATATTTCTTGGCTTTTTTCCAATACAAAACATCTTTACAGCATCAATTTTTAGCAGTGTTTTGCATTGCTCCTTGACCTTGTCCCGAAGCTTCTGCAAACTCTGAGACTCGGAGAACGTTTCTGTGGTTGGACCCATAGAGTCATTTCCTCTTTGCGAATTTGTTTTAACCTTCGCAAGCATCGGAAAAACGCCTTTCTTGCTTTTGAAAATATCTATGATGGTTAGACTGTTCAAGATTTGCTCCAAATGAGAAATCAGGTTCTCTTCGATTGTTGGGTCTCCTAATTCATTCCTCTCGCCATTTAACTCCTTTTCAACACGCTTGGAATGTTTAAGTATTCGTTGTTTTGATGTTTCAGTGATTTCAGAGATGTCTTCAAGGTTGATCGCTGGATCATTCTTCTTTTGAAACTTATAAAATACACCTGCGCAAATCCCCTTTAGGTTCTTTTTTAGATTTGTGTCAGAGTTTGCTAAGGACATTGCTGCTGATTGCATTTCTGCCTTCAAGTGCTCGGGAGTATGAACATTGCGAGAAAATTTATCAATATATTTTTTGATAGTTTTCTTCCGTGTGTCATCCACGTTGTAGAACTTCAACGCGAACAATTGCTTTGATTTTGCCATTTCTTGCGTGAAGTACTTTGGTGTCTCTTCGTAATGATGGTCTTTTACATAACTAATTTCTTCCGCAATCTGCCCGCACTGTGAGCATATAATTTCACTGCCTTGGTCAATAAGTTCTCCTTGGCAGTGAGAACAAGATTGTGTGCTGTTTAGCATTGGCTTTTGAGCTTCAAATAAAGGAACAATTTCTTTGGCACTCAATTTTTTTCATTTGGTAATCCCATTTTAATTTATTTACTGACATAGGCGCAATTTTATCCAACGTGGCAATAATATCTACTTTCTAAAAATGTAGCTTTGGAATAGTCTTAAAATATAATGTGAACGCATTCTCATTATAAAGGCAATAGATTAATCAAATTACGAGTCATGTACAATCCACAAAACTACCATTTTACTATTTTGATATTAAATTGTGTTTTTGAGATTCTTTTCTTAGAAACAACGATTTATACTAAGTTAGTAAACAATTGCCATCAAACGTACAGAAAGGAAGATATTTTGAGACTAATTAACACTTGCTTACTCATATTAATTGTGACCATGCAAAAAAATATTAACTTTAGAATCTTTGAGGTTAATTTGGTGAAATATGCATATTTTTTAGAGATGACTTATATTCACTTTTATTGACGGTTGACAGAAACTTTACTATTTATTCAAAAGAAAATCTAACTTTCGAATAGTGAAAAGTGAACACCAAAATTCCTAAAGATGATATCTTAGATATTTTCAGAAGGACGAGGCTTCTTTTGGTCTGGGTTGTGCTCCTGAATAACTCTGTCAATGTCTTCTTTGGTTTCAGGTTTCAGCGGAGATGCAAGCTTTTTCCCTTGCAGACGATCAAGAATAATCGCTGCAAATCCAGCAATCACGGCCAAGATGTTAATAAACCCATTAATGATGAAAACCCAGAAATACCCTTGCTGCGTTCCAGCTGTTCCGTCAATGATGGCACCATCCAGGTATGGGAAAAATACTTGGATGATTTCCATAACCCAACAGGCTACTCCAAACGCGATAGCCAGCATATTAGTATCTAAAAGTCTCGTGAGACCAACCATGATTCCTAAGCCAGTAATTCCTCCAAAAACTCCCTGCAGGATAATAGGGATGAGAGGAGTGTAGCATTGATCACAGTTAGGGAGGAGACCCATCAGCATGCAAGAGAGAATCGCAATGATAGCTGCGAAAGTCATTTGCTCACCAATTCTACCAATTCTATCCATCAGATAACCAAGAATAGGCGATAAGATAACTATCGCGAGGATTTGGAACTGTCCAAAGAGTCCCGCTATATCGTTATCAAAACCAAATCGTTTTTGGAGGTAAGCGCTGTTATAAAATCCAAGAGGTACCATAGCAGCTTGCCCAATGATGAATGGACTTGAGAAAAGCCAGAAGAGTGGCTTAAATTTTTTGAGGTCTTGAAGTTTGATTTTTTCGGACACTTCATCCGAATGTACGAGTGCCTTGAGCTCATTCTCTCTTCTATAGTCCATTTCGCAAGAAATGTGTGCACAGACATATGAGAAAGCTCCGATCAAGAAAGCAACGAAAAGAGGGAAACCGACGTCATTGCTAATATTGAATAAAGTTGGAGTTATGTAACCTCCTGCGACTCCACCAATCGATTGCAGAGACGCACCTACAGCCAGGGCGAATCCAAGATTCTTGCTCCTGAACCATTTACATGTGAGCTTGTATCGACTAAGATTTTGAGCATCCATTCCAAAGGAGATAATAAACTGACCAGCCAACATCACTGGATAGCTTTTATATGTACCGCCCAGAGCCAAGACTCCAAGTCCAGTGGTGACTACTAGATTACCATAAATGAAACCAAATCTACCACCAAGTAGATCGATCAGGTATCCCATAACCAAGGGCATCACCCATGAACCTAGCAGCCCGAACGTTTGAAGCAACCCATATTGTGAAGCGTTGAGGCCAAGTTCTTCCTCCAGTTGTATTTGGAGGGATGAGAGAAGTGACATTACCCAAAAATATGAGAACTGACCGAGATTGCAAATAATCAGGAACCACCAACGATAGCGATTGATTCCAACGTTCGAGAAACTCTTGTTGAGCAAGCTTTCTCTTGGTTTCTTTGCAAATTCTGTTTCAATGAGTCCCTCGGATGACATCAATTTAAATTTTAGACAACTTTTATTATATTAAACTTGTCAAACTCGCAATCTCATATTTAGGAAGTCCAAAATCTTGATTTTAATCAATCAGCAATGGGCGCATGCACTGTTCTTTTCTGATGATTCAAGAAGCCCATGAAGCAGATAGTGTTGTTGAATGACGTCATTATTTCATTTCTATCTTTCAAGGTGGGGAATATTTGAACGAAGATTATTGGCATTGGATAATAGCACAGAACCGAGCGCATACAACGCTTGAGGTTGATATAATTTGATAACTAACAACTATTATCAAATGCCATTCGTAACATATCTCATTTCTGTTTGTCGCGTATATCGGTTTTGAGATATTCAAGAGTTTCCACCAAATGGTTTATTTTTAGCTTTCTCATAAGGGCGGCAAAGTTTGAGGAAGCGCTTTGAAATTTTACTATTTCCACATTGGCACAAAGGTTAACACATTCTTTGAATTCTTTGCTGCTACTAAGGTGAATTGGATTATAACTTCCGGGTTTTAGTGAAGAGACCCCCATAAAATTTGTGATTCCTAAACTTCTTAAAATTCTCTTTGCGAAAAAAGTTTTCACGAAAAGATGATATGAACTTAAAAACAGGTTTGATTTGTTCAAGGATGACAAACCTCGAGCTCGTTTTACGTCAATAGCATGAGGGTCCGAATCGACTAAATTTTCAATGTTCACTTGATCAACAATTGAATGACAAGTTGCCTGGATCCCTCAAAAGAATATAGGTTTACACCTCAATAAATTTGAAGCCTTGATTTTCAATCAATGCGTTTATTTGTAGTTCGATGTGGATACTGTTTTAAGGCTTTTCAAGCATATGAATTGGGATGCAAATAGAGACCAATTCACGTTGGAGAGTCCAAAAAAGTAGAGGGACTTTTCACTCGCAGTAAAGATGAAAGCACTTATGATCTCTCTTTCTTTGCGAATTCAAACTGTCCTGGAATGTTAAAATGTGGAAGTACTTCACAATTAAGTCTGCATGCAATATGCATTATCAAAAAGAAAGCACGATCACTTTGTATTTGCATAGTTCGAAGTTGCCCTTGAGAATATGTTAGAGGACATTTCTTTGCACTTTTTGTCCTCTGTACGATATAAATAATTCAAGAACTTAGATCTTTCCAACAATTAGCTGCAAGTTGATCACCTTAAGTGAGAATTCTTTTGATTTAAATTTCGTTGATACGCCAAATGAACAGCGAAGATAAAACTTCAAAAGACAGAATTTCGCTTGACAGCCAGCAAGAAGTGCCTAATCTATCAAAGTTGGACTCCAGCAACAACACTGATGGTCAAAAGGATCAACGCGACTCTAGCAAAGGAGAATTGGATTCCTCTTCTATAAATTCATCACCAATACACAAAAGATCGACAAACAGTATTCAATCCCAAATGATGGTGGATTCCGATAATGTACCCGAAATAGCCAGCAGAAAATCCAATCAATCAATAGAATCTACAAAGGGGATCTCAAGGTCTGTATCTAAAAATGCACAAAAAGATAACAAAGATGATGATGATATTGAATCTGCGAATAATTTTGCTTTTGAAGAGCGACTTCGAGAACAGCTCACTCTTGAAAGTGATCAGAATACTTTGGAAAACAAAGCAGTGTTAAAAAAATCTCCAAGCTCCATCACTCCGAAGGAAGATGAATCATCCCAAAAAGTTAGGGACACCACACAAGCAATTAATAGAACAAGCGAATCAAAGAAAGTTTTGGAGAACTATAATCCGAAATCGAATATGTCAGATACTTTATTTCCTTCGAAACAATTACATAGAGGATCTAGCTTCAAATTAAAGGCATCTGGAAATCCAGAGGCTTCAACTGAAAGTATTTTCCCCACATTTACTACAAATTTTTACCACACCTTTCCTATACAAAGAAACGATATATGAAAATTCTGAAAGGAAGCAAACTATGGAAATCAGTAAGGTATTTCTCAACGATCTGAGATTTAAGATGGAGTCGAACGAATTCAATATAATGCATTGGGCCCAGTTACAAAGAAAAATAAAAAACTTTCATCAGCTTATACAAATAGGTGACACACATTTGCTCCACTTTTCGATTTAATATTCAATTATTTCGCAGAATCACAGTCAAGACAAGCGCTCGAAACTGAACTTGCTCGTCTGAATTTCGAAAACCATAAGCTTAAGATTAAGCTTCGGAAACTCACTGATCAGATGGATAAAACGAAAAAGGTTGATAAAATAATAACGGCGAGGATAGCACTAAACTTTGTATGAACTGAGATAGGAAGTAGCAGAAGGCGATAGCTATGATTATATCCATCAAGATGGTTATGAAATTCTAAAGGATACTTATACATTTGTGAAGATGATGCTCTTTGAGCTTGTAGAAAATCCTCAAATTGTTGCGAAGATTGTTGAAAAGGTTGACACGAACAAAATTCGTATTCTCGAAGAAACTCTGTGTCACACTTTCTATGAGAATCCTCTCTCGGATGAAGCATTCGAACATAAATTGCTTAGATTATTAGGAGAGACACTAAAGGTAATAAATTTTGGTGGAACGACAGAGCCATACTCTAATCACTTGAATGAAAGGCTGATTTTGACAAGACTGACCGCAACCTTGTTATAGCAGGGACCTTTTCAGACAGACTCATCTCGAGTTACTTGAAAAGGAGCGAATTTGGAAGATACGGCAAAGCGATACTTAAAGGCCCTTTGAACAAGCTCATTCAAGACAGCACACAAATAATTCTTAATAGAAAAAAGTAAGTATATGACACAAAGGTGTGTGTATTGATAATACTATTAAAAGACTTCAGAAATCTGTTGAAGCCTTGGAGCATAATACGGATTTTTCACCACAATTTAAGAATTCTAGATTGCTCGAAGGAATCAGTGTAGACAATGAAAAAGATGACGAAGAGCTTGGTAAACATCGAACTATCAAAACTCATCCTGAAAAAACACGCAAAATAGTTATACCTATCTTCACCAGGATCGACGAGGGCGAATTTGATCCTAATAAACCTTTTCCGAGAGTCTCAGTTAAACCACTAAATAGATCAATTTTATCACATACAGAAACAACGCCTCAAAAAGAATCTCTTGTTTCCTCAACTGAGTAATTTTGCATATTGTTGGCTGCATGCTTACCCTTTTTTTGTGATGACTTAGAAAGGAACACACTGAGACCAACGAAAAAATAGAACTACTGTTCATGGAGAATGTACTCAGAATAAAGAGAATAGTCAACAGCTTTGTTGCTTCAATCTTCGAAAACATCTACTCGATGCCATTGGGGATGAGAATCCTGTATAAGATTATCATAAAACTGGCGATTCAAAAGGTTTGTTAGAATATTTTATTCCTTTATAACTCGACATTTTCAAAGTTTCCCGATTTAACTGATGAGGAAGCAAGGAGAATATTAAGCAATTTCTTGCTTCATAAATGGATTATTCCTCAGATAATCTCGCCAAACCTTCACGGTATACTTTACGACATGGAGAAGGCAGACACTATGGATCAGAATTTCCTTGTGGTTGCAGAATTAGTGCTCAGGGTATTTACTCAGCAAGAATATCCTTCGGATAGCGACAAAGCAGTGTTTAATCCTTACATTAGAGAATTCAAGTACGCTTATCTTCACAAATATTGATTAATGAGTTTGCCATCACAGGACTTCTGTTGATAGCTACTTTTTAGAGATTATCAATATAAATGACGTTCTTGCAGCAGCAATCATGAGTGGAAAGTATGACGAAAAAGAGGCGTCTCCGTTTGAAGCCAGATCCATCACCATTTCACTCGAAGAGATTCAATTTCTTGCAGAAAATATCAGCAAACTTGGAGAAGAGTTCGGGGAAAGTTCTGTTATCGTCAAATCTGCAAAAAAGTATCTTTTTTCGAGGAATCTACATCTCTAACAAATTTTTATTCACAGCGTTATTTATTTTGCAAAAGATTGTCACGTGTTTGAGGAAAAGAAAAATCCAAAAAATCCTGAGCGAAAATATAAGCTTTCAGAAATATTTGTCTATATCTATGACTTGAGTGCTCCTCCTACTCTGAATTTTAAATATATGGATGAATTTAACAAGCTTTTCACAATCACATCCACACATGACAAGCTTGATCCCAATAAACAGGTAATTAATTCATTCCCTTTGTTCTTATTCGACACCGCTTAACAACCAAAATTAGATCACATCCCAATGCAAATTTATGCTCAAGAACTTCCTGTTAACCACTGATAGCATCCAAGCCATAGTGAAATTCATAGGAAGAGATTTTTCTGTTGAAAGAATATTTGAATTCAATCAAGACGTAAAAATTTTTTCAATCTCTCTCTCTTACATTGATTTAATCCTATATATAGAAAACGTTCTCAGCAGATATGAGAAAGAAACCTGAAATGGCTCTTTTCCTTCAAAGTTGTTTCAAGAAGCTTAGCTCCAAGTATAGAGAGGAGAGATATCGACTATTGTATGAAGAAATTTCAAACGAGCTGAAAGAGGTTATGGATAACATCAATAACCGGATTTTCGACTCGAAACTCTATCTCTTGGAGGCTATAGATACAGTTAGACGAGCAATTGCAAACTTCCAGATCCTCTGTCGGAAGAAAAATAGATCTCTCAAAATGACACAAGTTCGAAATAACCTGAGCAATATCAAGATACCTCTCTGTTTAACCACTCCTTCGACTCGCCTTGCGACATTACCTTCAAACTTCAAATTGGAAGTGTCAATCGATAGCGATAGCATTCTCATCTCGAAGCAGGAAGAGTGCTTCCATGAGATCATCAAAGCAAGCAAAGAGTTTAAAAGTAATCAAACTTTTTTCCACAAGTATTTCTCAGGGTATCTAGAAAAATATAAGAAGGGTACTGCTCATTTGCTAACTGAGCAAAACCCAGGACATTTTCAGACAGTGAATGAGTAACCAAACTTTTAGCAAAATTGCATTCCTTACTACGGTATTCTGTCAGATTCATAGAGATAATGGGAAACGTTCCTGAAATAAAAGAAATAATCAAGCAAACCAAGTGTGGGGAAGGAGAGCAATATAAGTAACTCAAAGTTTGTTCAACTCACAATCCTAACAATTGTTGGCCTGTTTACAGTGCAAATAAAGTGTACACAAGCTATCTCAAACTACTAGCAGAAAAAATACTTGCAAACATGAGAAACCTTAGTGCTGACGACTCAGAAATAATTTTCGAAGAGCTTGAGAATTTCATCTCTAAAAGGGTTCATCCGAAGTGATTCGATAAATTAATAAAGAAACATTACTTACTCATTTCATAAATTTATAGAGTGTTTCCGGTTTCGGAGAGTGATCATGATCGAACCTTCCGGAGAAAATGCAAACAACTAAGATGGATGAGCTATGATCAGCTAGAAATCCCTGAAAATCATAGGCTTGAAGAGATCTGGAAGCAAGCTGCTCGAGGTACAATTCTTTCTTTCTCGTTATCCAAAACCTATATCTTGGTATTACTCAGTTTTAAATGAAATCGACACTCGTATGAGAGCTTACGAAAAATTAAATTGCATGCTGGAATGCTACCGTGTGATCAGCGATACTTGTGAAATTGCATCTGAAGGAAGTCCAGCGACAGCAGATATTATCTTTCCCATACTTATCTATACGCTGTTAAAAGCGAGTCCAAAACGCTTCATCTCTAACATAAAGTATGAGCAACTGCTTGAATTCAAACTTATCTAAAAACCAAATTAGCTTTATTTTACTGCTATTGAGGGAAGATCAGCTTCAGGAAGGCAAAATACAATTTATTCTTCAGAATTATCGTGCAGCAATCGATTGGATTGAGACAGTCGATCATTCGAGACTAAAAATGACAAAAGAAGAATTTGATAAGTATTGTTTTTCTCTGGTGAACTTCTTTGAATCAAATTACGTTTCAAAATAGACTAACTCTTACGAACACGAGTACGCATGATTTTGAACAAAGAAAGGAATCACTTGCTGTCATCCAAAACCTCATCACTAACTATTGGGACTCTCAGGCGGAAGGAGAAGCATTCTCTCGCAAATCTACGATAGTTGACGAAGAAGCAAAAGTTTTAGAGATTAGTGGCAGCAACTTTTATAACAAAAAGCTCAATTCCTACGTGAAAAATCCAGACACCTATTCTGATGGTTTCTTATACACTTACTTTGAAGAAAAACCTACTCCATCCTTCCATCCAAACGCCTTTTTCGATTTATTGACTCCCAGAGGAGAACGATCGTTAGCTGAAAAGCAGCCACCGCCGGGTGTTTTTCGATCACGAGCTCCTGGATTTTTCCCGGCTCTGCCTGGGGACATTTTTGACGATTTTTTCAAAGACTTCAAAGGGAAGAAGCCCTTCTCAGAATTCAGACTGGCAGAAATAAAAATTTTTCATGACGAAAATGCAGTATTCGGACTGCAAGTGGGATATATAAACAATGGAAACCTCATTTACGCACCTCTTCATTTGGGAAGAAACGCAAAGGGTGGCTGCAAAGTCACTGGTATCGTCATCGATACTGATGAGAAAGTCACTAAGATTAGAGGGCGCTCTTCAGATTGGATCGACAGAATCGTCATCGAGACTAGCAAGGGCAAGATCATCGAGGCAGGCGGAATTAAAGGACAATCGTTTGAGAGCTTACTTCCTCCAAATCATATGCTGATTGCTTTTGGAGGATACTGCAGAGAATACCTTCACGCATTCTACATTTATTATCAACCATTGTAAAGCATGTTCTATGTCATTCCATCCTAAGTTGTGTCCTCTTCCTCAATTAGGTTCAATTTCATGTATTTAGCTCTCTATGGTTTATTTCTGGAGGGAAACTATTGTGTGAGTGTGACAAAATTTATTTAAATGTGACTTCATCAAAGTTTATCTCATGGATTTTTCAATCTTTACGAGTGAAAATAACAGAAGATTAAACTTTATTATGATTTTGGCCTTCTAAAACAGGTTTTATCAATACAAATGGCTTAATTTGTTTAAATATTAATCGCATTGCTACTCATTATTTTGAATAAAAAATGAGATATTTCAAGAGTACTACAACTTCTGAAAATAACAGAACCCAAAAGTATGAGAACCTGGATGAAGACAAAATAAATGAGCTCCGCCAATCTGAATACCTCAACTGCTCTTTTTTTTCTTACTTGTTTTTCTCATGGGTGACAGGCATCGTGAATGTAAAATGCATCTGTGAACAAATTTCATTTTATGACCCTACAATTATTTAGATTGGATCGAAACAGCCATTCGAGCAGCATATGCATGCCAAATTTAGGGTTGAGGAACAATCAGAAACCAATTACCATAAGTACAATGAGATTTGGCGCAGAGTTAAACACAAGCGCCTGCCTCTACTAAGGACGATCGCCACAGCTATGGGAGGTAGTCATGAACTCTATGGAACATACTCACACATCTTCCTTCGTCTTCTTCTAGGAATGTTTCTGAAAGGACTCTGCATTAATGTCACAACTCGAATTCTCAGTCTCACTGGCCCTATGCTTATGAGCCGGATTATCAAATTTGTGCAGAACCCTGAGGCTGACTTCGTAGAGGGAATCATCTTGATTATTCTTATCGGCTTATCGAAGCTATCATGGGGATGTAGCTGGGCACATAGTCGCTTCTATCATGTATGGACTATTTTCAAAATTTCTATTAATTACTCCTGACTGTAGAGAAGAGCTGGTTGGAAGAACTATGCAGCTATCAACAGCTTAATCTATCAAAAAACTCTCAAATATTCGATTCTTAAAAGCACAGATCAGTCTGTAGGAAAGATGGTGAACCTCATGCAAGTTGACACCCAAAAAACCATCTTAGTCATCAATCAAACCTCTCTTGTACTGTCGCTGACGGTGCAGATAGCTGTTGGAGTTGTCTTAGTTTACAATTTCATCGGAATTTCTTTTTTGGCCGGCTTAGTCGCAATTCTGATTGGAGGATTATTGAACGTTCAACTCGGTCGAAAATATCAAAAGTTTATTTAGTTTTTTCTTCTTGGTTTTCAACAATCAAAATGATAGGTACCAGCATTTAATGATGGAGAAAAAAGACGATCGAATGAAGCTAACTAATGAGATCATGAATGGGATCAAATACATCAAAATGAGTGGATCAGAAGAATATTTCTTGCAAAAAGTAAACTTGTCTTGCTAGCTGATTATATTAAGCAATTGGTTTGACAAAGGGAGATGTGAAAAGAACCAGCGAGTTGAGAGTTCTCAAAAAAGAATTCATTGTAGAACTATTGCAGAATTTCTCGAATTGGCTCGTCCCTATGTTGATCACAGTTTTGGTCTTCACAACCTATGTCTTACTAGGAAATCAGCTCACGGCGGCAGTAGCTTTTCCAGTTGTGCTAACACTCATGGCATTGCAGCAACCTCTCAGATCGCTGCCTGAAAACATTACTGAGTTGCTTGATTGCTATGTAGGGATTAAAAGAATCCAGGATTTCCTACTTGCTGAGGAAATTAATACGGATTGCATTAAGCATAACGACAAGAATACTCCCAATATTGCTATAAAGATTGAGAATGGAAACTTTTATTGGGTAGAAACCAACAAAGAAAAACCAGAAACAAATGATGTCTCAAGAAATAATGGGGATGAAGAGAAGACAGAAAAAGGATATGCCCAAATGGAAAGTTTCAGCAGCAGAGATGAATCGAAGCAGAAAGCAACGCCAGACCAGAACCAAAATATACAACTCCGATTAATAGAAGCGAAATCTCCAGTTAGAGATTTGAGCAAGAGCGAGACTGAAAATGAAGAAAGCAAAAATAAAAATGTTGATTTGGAATCTCCAGACAATTTTGAATCTGTGAAAAATCCCACTGAATCTACACTCATGGATGAGAAAGACGAAGGCAGCACTCAAAATTACATTCTTAAAGATATCAATCTCGAAATCCAAAAAGGATCTTTTGTCGCAATCATTGGAGAGTAATTTATCTTTTTTGTTGTTGTTGATTTAAAATATTTCCACTATGACTATTTAGTGTCGGAAGTGGCAAGTCGTCCCTGTTCTACTCGCTCTTCGGAGAGATGAAATATCATGAATCTAATCCTCCTGCAATCACGATCAATGGCAGTTTGGCTTATATCTCACAAAAACCGTGGATTCTAAACGATACTGTCAAAAACAACATCCTCTTTGGAGCTCCTTTCGACGAGCAAAAGTACCAAGACGCTGTCAAAAATTCTTGCCTTGAATCCGACCTGTCGATCCTTCCAAACGGCGATGAAACCGAAATCGGAGAAAAAGGAGTCAACTTGAGTGGAGGTCAGAAAGCACGTGTATCTCTCGCGCAAGCGGTATATGCTGACAGAGACATCTACTTGCTCGATGATCCTTTAAGGTAAAAGCCATTTTATTAGAATCTTAATGACATTCTTGAATCTCAGCGCTGTTGATGTACATGTAGGAACATTTATTATTCAAGAATGCCTAAGCAAGTACCTTAAAGACAAAACTCGTATCATGATCACTCATAATTTGGATTATCTGAAATACGTCGATTACATCTACGTGATGGAGAAGGGACAAATCGTGGACCAAGGCTCATATGATCAGATCATAACACACGACATTTACACTCAGCTTCTTCAAAAATACCACACAGAGCAAGAAGAAGAAAAAAAAAGCCGAGAAGACCTTGAAGAGGTTGACGCAAGTGACAAGAAACAATTAGAGGAAATTCAACTCGTAAAGGAAAAGTCTCAGGACAAAAGTTCTGAAAAAGATAAGCAAGAGATCGTTGAGAAAGTTGACAATGAAGACAAAACCGCTGACATTCCACCAAATTCGATCCTTGCAAAGCTTATCATGACGGAAGATCGCCGAACAGGAAAAGTCGATTTCGATGTCTATAAGGCTTTCATAAAGTTCTACGGAGGGTTTCGCTTCGCCGTACTGATTCTCATATGTAACAAAATTACTATTGACATTATGCACTGAGTTTTTTTTTAATCCAGTCATGTCAGGATGGACAGGGGTGTCTCTTGGTTCAAACTTTTATCTCTCTCATTGGACAAATGCTAACAAGAACAACCAGAATAACACTAATGCCGGAAATCAATTTGATTATCTCACGATTTATGCGTTTCTGAGCGTTGCCTGCACTCTTGTAACCACTGTGATTTCAGCAATCATTTTTCTGAGATCACTCCAGTGCTCGAAAACTCTCCATAATTTAATGCTGAAAAGCATTATTCGAGCTCCAATTAATCTCTTTTTCGACAGAGTCCCAATTGGAAGAATTCTAAATCGATTTAGCAAGGATCTTGATATTACCGACAAAACTCTCGGTTTCTCGTTCTATAGCTTCTTAACCGATTTTTTCTGTCTTGTGGGAGATGTAGTGATATGTATGTACGGAAGTAGCTTTTACTTGTTCCCTCTGGTGGTCTTCTTCGTATCAGTCTCTTATCAACTCCAGAAACGCTATCAGACGTTAAACCGCGAACTTGTGCGGCTTGGTAAGACTATTTTTGAAAAGAACGGCAATTTCATTCATTTGATAGAGAGCATATCCAAGAGTCCGGTTCTCAGTCATTACAGTCAATCAATCAATGGACTGACTACGATCCGAGGCTATGGTGTTCAGCAAAGATTTTTTTCAAGTCACCTTCATAACTTAGACGAGAACCTGAAGAATCTCCTGTTGATACAAGGATCTTGGAATTGGTTCTCCTTTCGAACATCATTGGTCTCGTTATTATTGATTATTCCAACTATTTTTGTCAGCGTAAATATTCTTGGATTTCTATTGGTTAATGTATCTATGACACACAAGTTAATTTTCAAAGACACGGTTTCGGCTCATGGAAGTCTCATCGGATTGGTCCTAACTTATGCCTTCAACATAGATGAAGACATTCGATGGGCGTTAGCTTCTCAAGTGATTTTCGAAAATAATCTGATTTCTGTTGAAAGATGCCTCGGCTTTGTTGAGTAAATTATTATAGAAATGTCTGGGGTAACTAACAACATATATAGAGTGGAGCCTGAGGCAACTGAAAATACGAACTTGAGAGTAGTCCCCAGCTTCAGCCCTAAATGGCCTGATCAAGGTCAAATCGAATTGGTTAACTATAGCGTCAGATACAGGCCATCGCTGCCTCTCGTGCTAAAAAATATCTCAATCAATATAGCCCCCAAAGAAAAGGTTCAATGATATATGATAGTGTCAAGTGCTTATAGATCTGATATTTATGAAAAAATAGATTGGTATCGTTGGAAGAACAGGGTCCGGAAAGTCAACGATTATTCTGTCGCTGCTTCGAGTATTGGAGGCGTCCTCAGGAAAGATTATCATAGACGGAATCGATATTTCAAAACTTGGATTGTATGATCTGAGGAAAAGGATCACTGTGATCCCTCAAGTATTTGAATTTAATATTACAGAAGAATCAATTTTAATAGGATCCACACCTCTTTGACGGGACTCTCAGAGAAAATATTGATTTTGCGAATGAATATTCTGATAGCAAAATATGGGAGGTTCTAGAGCAGGTGTCTCTCAAAGAAAAATTTTTAGAAAAGGAGCATGGCTTACTCACAATGATCAAAGATGAGGGTGGAAACCTGAGCGCTGGTGAAAGACAGCTTGTTTGCATTGCTAGAGCAATCCTTCGGGTATATTTGAAATTTGTTGAGTCATTTGAATATTGTGTTTGCGCAACTATAGGGCAACAAAATTATTCTCATTGATGAAGCGACTTCCAATATTGACGTCAAGACTGAAGCCCTACTTCAGAAAACTATAAGAGAAGAGCTGGTCGATTGCACTGTTCTCACAATAGCTCATCGCTTAAAGACAATCATTGACTCAGATAGGTAATCATTGATGCATCAATTTTTGGATAACTGAAAATTTTCATCCTTGGAATAGGATACTTGTTATGGGAAATGGAGAAGTGTTGGAGTTTGATACACCTCGCAAGCTACTTGATAATCCTGACTCCTATTTCTTCAAGCTGTGGGAGAAAGCTAAGAATGAACAACTATTTGAGTGAGGTAACACGAAGTACGAATATAATATTGGACAGGTCTCAGCTTAGATTCTGTCAATAAAGATTTGTTTTGATGAGTAAGAGTAAAATTTCCTTTGAAAATTCTTATAGTTAATAGCAAATTGAGAGATTAGTTGCTAGTATCTGACTTTCTATTAAAAATATCCTGAATGCAATAAGGAATCATCATAAGAAAGTACCAGTGCCAAGCATTAAGATTTCAATTGAATATCATTATTATTCTTCCAACAATTTCAAAAGAAGAATACCCACCCCTTAAAGCTTTCTGTTAATTTCTGAATTCAAACTAACACCCACTTATTCTAAGTTTGGACCACTAATACTTGCCTTTATTTTTTTAATATACTGAGCAGTGCAAAATTCTGTTTTATCTCTAAAGAGTTATTTAAAAATGATGATCTTAAGAATTAGACATCATTTATATATAAGTACCAATCTTGTTCGGATGCTTTTACAAGTGTATTACAAACTTATACTTAGAAATTTATGATAAATAAAAAAATTAAAAAAATTAGAACAAATAAAATTTCAAAAAAAAGGCACTCAATTATTTCCGTAATTGGGTTTCAAGTGTTGTTTTCACTCAAAAGTAAAGCACTCAGCCTAGAAGAAACATTAAAGTCTGTATGATAAACACCCCTTTCGATTCTATCTCAGAAGCTGAAGCTGTTTGGATGATAATTTCTTGTGAATCCGGGAACCAATCAAAGCGAAGATGGATAAATTCTCCTAGCTTTTCAGTTTCATACACACTTGAGTAATATTCTCTCGGTTCACTAATTGCTAAGGAATTTATACTTGGATCCTTCACAGATTTAACATTTGGAAAAATTCCCATGAGATCGATTTTATTTTTCACTATTTCCTCATTTAGTCTGAATCTTCCAGAACTGTGCAAAGCAAGCTCACTTTTCGTAGCCCATGCGAGAGAAATGTCTTCATCTTCGACTTTGCTCAGACTCTCCATGAAGTTATAGTAGGTAATGGGAACCAAGAGCTGGGTTTCTAAAGTTGGGTTACCTTCGTTAATCAGGTCCACTTGCTCGCATTTACAATCAATCTCCAGATGAGAGAAGAAGACTGTTTCGGCAACGGCGACAACAAATTCCACCTCCCTCTTTCTATTGGGTTTTATATACTTTTTACTGAGCTCTAGGTCGCGTACTAGAATGAGTGCTGAAGTCGCACGTATGGAAATTGAAAAATTTTGAATATACAAATCACTTTTATTTCCGAATATCAGGTTGACTCTGACCAATCTCCTTTTTCCTGAAACGTCTTCTATTCTGATCGTATTCATACTTACATCAAGAATATCGTTTTCAAAGATTTGACCGTCAAAACGCAAGCTGGCAAGTTTAAATATTCTCATAGCTCGGTGAGTGTCAAATCGATTTGATAATTTGCGAAACAATGGGTGTTCCCCAACTTTAAAGGACTGGCATGAATCAGAAGCTTTGAAATTTGTGGTTCTTTTTTTCGTCACTTCCGTTATTGGCTTCATCCGTGATTTAGAAATAGATTGCAATATTGGAGATTGCAGCTCCCTTGCGCTATTTGGTGTCTTTTCAGCGCTCTCGCATTTTCTTTCCGAGTTTCTATCTGGAAATATGAAACCCAGAGACTTCCCGTTTACCGTCTCCCTTTCGGTATTCAACAAAGTCAATCGAGTTGATTTAATTTCGCTCTTAGTGCTCGTATTGAAACTCATGTCAGCCATAACGTCCTTTACAACTAACTTTTTGCTTAGTGTCTTGGTGGCTGAGTTCGCTGAATTGCCCGGACTTGCCCATGAAGGATTATATCGTGGCTCGGTTGTAGGTGAAGGTTTCAAACACATGCTTTTTGCATTGCTGTAAGTATGAGATTTTTGTCTCTGATGTGCTGAAACTTCAACTGGCTGTGGACTGTCCACAAACACTGGACACCCACTATTGCTTAATGGATCAGAGCCATAACTGTTGAAGCGCATATGACCTGGCCCTTCTTTTTTAAGTTTTGCTGATTCAGAATTGGATGTTCTTGGCATTGTTACAACCGAACGTGGTGTTGATAAGAGCACATTTTGCATCGAATCTCCTCCCGCGAATATTGACCTTGAACTTTTGTCTAAATTGATCGCTGATTTTATCTGTATCAGCTCTTTTTTGAGCTGGGTATTTTCTTGGCGAAGTGTCAATGTTGTAGCCTTCAACTCTCGAATCTCTTTCGCCAAGTTCAAATGAATGTCATAAATTGGAGAGCGAGATCGTATGTTGCTGTCACTCATGTAACTTGAATTTCGGCGCAAAGAACCTGAGCTTGCTGAGGTTGGAACTCGGTTTGTAGGAGAACTTTTGGTTGATCGACTCCTTTTTTGAGAATCTTCGATGCTCTTCCCAATATTTGCGAGATCTTTTGCGAGCTCCGGTTTCAATATCCTACTGGGACTAGAATGCCTTGCTAGAGGTCTATTTGCGAGAATATTATTTTCCCGAGTCTCGTTTTCAAGCTCTTCCAAGATGCGAGATGAAAACTGGCCTGTAAGTTGAGAGCCGCTCTTATCCACTTCCAATATGGATTTTGGTGGGTCATTTGAGTTTTTGGCTGCGTGCTTAGTCTCCATAACCTGATGGGAACTTAACTTAAAAACTGGAGTTGAATTTTCTGGGTCATCTTTATTTAATTGCGTTTTATTATCGCTTTGTTGTACCTTTTGGGCGCCTTCGATTGGAGAATCTTCGACCTTTCTTTGCTCCAAAAATGTAAACAATTTTTTTGAAGTTCTATTCACCAGGGGTAGCGGCGGTTCAGAGTTTTTATTGATATTTTGTTCTTCTAGTTGATTCAACAAGGATACTGCACTCTGTGTTTCAACTTTCCCTGGACTGACGAAGGTTCCCTTCTCGTCTACTTGCAGCTGGAGTGATATTTGATTGCTTTCTAAGCTTGTGTCTTTCATATTGTTGAGGGTCCCAGTCATACTAAATGACAATTCAGATCTTAGAGTCGTATCGTTGCCAGGTCGGATAGACAGATAATTCGAAACCTTATTAATGACCTCGGATTGATCAAAATTCATAAAATTCTCTTGAACATACTCTTCGGTTTCCTTAAGTTCGTCCTCCTCTTTCTTTAGCTCTTCGAATACTTGTTTCTCATCCTTACTTGACATGTTAGTGCCGAAAACAGCGGCCTTCGCCATCATTGGCCCAATTTTTTGTTTCATCTCGGTCAAGAAAATACTGAACTGGTCTCTTAACTCACTCGGTTTCTCCATTAATCCTTCCTGCATGTATGTTTTACCCTCTTCAATTTTAAGTTGTCTGAGCCCCACCAGCTCAGCTTCCAATTGAGCGAGAGAGCATTTCCGATCGATAGAAGACCTTCGGTCGAATTCTAATGATGACTGTGTTCTTTTTGTATCCAGGTCATCTTCTGATTTCATCGTCGCGAGGAAAGATTCTTCAGTTATCGATATGTCAGCAAAACTTTCCTCTAGGTTCTCTTTCATTGTCTTCGCCAGCTGTTTGATAGCTTTTTGTGAATCCTCCTTGAAAAAAGTAAACATTTCAGGGAAGACGACTTCACTCTGCAACGCTTTTGCATAAAGCCCACAAAACAGTCTCCCAGTTGGGTCCGGCAGTGCTCCAAAGTTCAACCTCCAGAAAAGTATGCATTCGATTGCCAACCTAATGCACTTATTTCCATTTGACTCTTTTGTTTTACTGTCTGAATTCTTCTTTTCAAAACCAGGAAGTGTCCTTTTTTCTAGCAGTGGAGACTTTATGAATGGCTCAGCAATGGCTATCTGGTACACTGAAACATAAAGTGCTCGATTTTGAGCGAGCGCTTCTGCGAATTTCTTTGATTTCTTCTCGGAGCAGTCTCGAAGAAGCAGCAACGAAGATAGCTTATTGACAACTCCGTATCGCTTGCTTCTCAGAGGTGGTTCCAGCTTCTTTAACAGCAAGTCGATGCTTTCAGGCTCCTCATCAAAAAAGTAGCTTATGACGTCTTTTGAATATTTTTCATAATCTTCTTGGCTTGAAAGGCATCGGCTCACAGCCTCTTTCCAAACTTTTCTATCATTATCCGTCACTTGCATCAAAATGGTTTGTTAAATAGAAATTTTATATTTGGGTCTGAGCTTGGGTTCTCTTAATGCGATGTGTTGGAGAGGTGCTTAAATAAAATAATTAATCGAGTGCTTATAAATTATTAATGACTCAGACTCTCTCAAATTTATTTGGTTAAATATCAAAAAGCAAAAAAATACCTTAGCCTGATACATCTAATTTTCTCAAAAGTTTACGGTCAACTACTTGGATTTGTGTGTCTTCTTTGAAAGCGAAATATAATTCTAAACTTCATGTGAAGAGAAATTATTGATTTTATGAAAAACAGCATGATTTTTCACAAAATAGGTTTCCTTTTTTTCGTTTTGAAATTTAGTCAAGGAAGCCAAAGCACCAAAATCTCCATGAGAGTATGAAAATTCTAACATGGAAACCAATTTGAAAGTGTCAAAGTTTCTCTCCATTATTAAAATAGATTCATCTGAGAGGTTAAAAGCAAATCTTTAAATTTTTTCAGGAAAAAAGTTAACTTACTCAAAATGGTAATTTCTTTTTAGAATACTACGACTACTACGCAAAAGAGAGAGCTGCGTTTAAAGGAAAAGCACAAGTGTTGAATCTGAGAAAGCATCATCATCTTCTTCTTTTTCACAATACTATCGAATAGAATAGATAGGACTATCAAACAATAATATTCATTGAATTTAGCAAGATAGAATCTGAAATGTAGCTTATTTCAAAGAGGGTTGGTTTATTGAGCTTCAAGTTTCGAAAACAGTGTTTGGCACTGCGGAAAATTAAGGATACCGTCATTATCGTCGTCGAGCTCATTAAACCAAGCTTCTAGCTCGCTGTCGGCGGGTAGCTTCTTTTGCATAAGTTTAGCGAGCTTTCTGAATGCGGAAAGAGTCATAACAGCCAAAGCATCAGGATTGGCATTCTCGTAGCCTGCAGGGAGGGTGTTTTTGTTTGCAAGAACAGACTGCTCGTTAACTTTGTTCTGGTACAATTCGAGGACGTCCTCATACTTGTAAAGAGCAGCATCTCCGGTTTCACCCAAGATGAGGCCGATTTCTTTCTTATCGATACTAATGCTGAGAGCAGAAAAAAGTTTTAAAGTCTGTTGCAACGTAAGCTTTCCATCTGCGTCTGAGTCAACTCCTTTAAAAGTTGAATCGAACTCCTTGAGTGCGTCACTTGACAATCCGGATTGCATTTGAAAGTATCGTTTTATTTTTATTCTATATAGCTTTTCAACTTCATTTTCAATTTCTTTCAACTTCTTAAGCGTTGATAAAAGTTGCCCTTTTTGATTTTTTTGCGGCAGTATGAAACAGAAAATCACTTCCCAGCTATGATTAAGCACGGCTTGATATTAATGATGAGATGAGAACAAGATAACAGTGAAAATCTGACCGAATGACGACGTAATTTCGAAAGGAAAAGTTATTGTTATTAGATGATTTTAGCATGTAGATAGCAAATAAAACTGGAAAAGGTACAACATATAAGTAAAACCATCAAATCATCTAGCAGAAAGTTTGCTGGTACTATTGCTTTGGAAGAGACCTAACGGTGTTCTTTTAGGTTGAAAGAGAAAAACGTAATCAAAATAGCCTCCTTTGAACCGAAGAGCATCAAGCACATGGTATCCTTTCCAAGATATTTTATCGCAGCTAGTGATGTTTAAATTGAGATAACAAACTGAATAATTCATTACTCCATGAAATTTAAAATAAGAGTCTTTAGCTTCCGCAGCTGGGGCACTGATTCGTCAATACAACCTACACAATCATCTGAAAGATTCAGATTTCTAGTTTTGAAATGTTTGGCATTTGTGCAAGGTCAAAAGATTACTGTCCAAAGTTCAAGTTGACTGTTTCGAGTTCAGTGAGTGATAGCAGGGCAGGAAAGAGAGCCTTGACAGTCTCATTACCGATTCCAGAGCAACTATATTCATATTATAGGTGCCTCTCTCATGAACAAATTAATACCCTTCAAATTCGAGAACCAGACAAATGAGTTTCTGAGCTTCTTCTAATCCTCGCATAAATTCAATCATTCCTTCATCCGATAGATTAGTACAGCTTTGAAAATTTATTCAAGTTTAGATTCAAAAGTAGATTTTCTGCGTTACTGAGAGAGGAACAGATTCAAATTTGTCCAATTGGGATTTTTTGCAATGGAATTGGCAAGCGCAACTGCACCAATGTTGGTAATAAGTTTACAACTAACAGCCTATTAGTTAATTTTCGGAGTTGAAAGTTACTAGCTTATATCAAAGACCAGACTATGCAAATCTTTGAGAGAGTTTAAAGCATTTGCAAATGCGACAAGCACTCGATCGTTCAGCTTTGCACATCTAACAAAGAGTTAGAACTCGAATCTAAAACAAAACTACCTCGCAAAGGAAAGTTTCAGCTCTCTTAGAGTAGAAATGCCTCCAAGAGTCTCCATGAAAGCGACCAGTCCTTTTTCATGGAAATTCAGTCCTGTTTCTTTACAAACTCTAATGCCAAATATTATGTTGATAGACCTCATCCACCAGCAAAATTTTGTTGTTTACGTGCCAAGATCTAAAGAGAGAGTCCTCAATTTCGGCAGATATGATAGGTCTCTCGCAAGGTTTCGAAGTCCAATATCTGTTAGGTTTTTATTTCGTTTTGAGTCAGGGCAACTGAATGATCGTGATAGTTGTTCAGAACATCAGATAATATTTCATTTTACTCGTGCAGTATCATCTCAACATGCCGGAGTGTGATAATTTTCCCAAGGTAGTCCGTGAGGCCGTTGAGGCCGAAGTCAGTTATATCATCAATTCTAACAAACAGAGCTATTTATGAGATATTCATATCAAATTACCCAGAAAAATTGAGGCAGAGCGTGTCAAGTGATGGTAGATCTATTACTGCGTTGCCGATTGAAGTGAGAGCATCGTTCTTGAGTTTTAGGTTTCTATTTGAAATGAGTGCGAAATTCTTGAAAAAACTATACTTTAAAAAGCTGAGTTTGAGTGTTGTTATCTTCCTGCATAAAGAGATCAGTTGGCAAGTCTGATTAAGCATCTTCAAATCAACATTCTCTCCGAACCTAGTTCAAGTCAAACATAAATGCGATCTTTCAGTTATATTACGAGATGTTCAAGACTGTCATTGAGGCCGTATGAGTTTTTATCAATGCTAATTGTTTGATGAGGTTATTTTCGTCGATATCTAAGTTCACACGGGCCAGTTCTGAAGAGATATAAATCATCACATCATTCAAAGGGACTTACCAATTTTTTTCGGACCGTCAGGAAAGAAAGATGCTTTTGTAGAATAAGAAGTTTTGCTAGATGTGATAAATGATTTGCTGAAATCGTAGTGAGTCTTTGACAGATCTGGCAAGGGAATGTTTGTCTTGTCCATATTCGGGGTATCACAATTGTATTCTGATTCAGAGGAAGTTTCAATCTGATATTATTTTTAAGAGATAAAACGATAAAAGCGATCCCAGAGCTTTTCTCATAATTAATAATTTGTTATAGACATCGGAACAGTCAGAAAAGGACAATGGAGCAATATTTTACCTAGTGAGACATCATGACAGCAATATAAGACGATATAAGACGTTTCCTCATCAAAGAGCACAAAGAACCGAGAAAATTTTGATTATTTTGGGAAAAGTTTTAGCAGCCAATGATGTGTTGGCACTTGATTTTCAAATTAGCCTACTCTACAGTTTTAGATTTTTGTGGATGACTTTCAAGAAAACACATTTTTGTTTGCAACTGAGTTCGGCTACTCTACTCTCCCATCTCACAATTCTTACTAACCTGTTTATTTTTTTCTTAACAAGTTTGTTACATCTCATTTGGAAAGGCTGCTACACTATTTCACGCAAGAAACAAACTTCACACAAAAAAGTGTACTATTCCAACTAGAATAAATGTGAAGAAATTTTTTCAGGCAATTTAGACAAATGCAAGCTATTCTTATTCCAAAAAGTCAAATGTAATGGTAGTAAGAGTAGAAGTAAAACCGGAAAGCTGAAAAAAGAAGAGGTCATACCACGAAAAATTATAAACAAGTTAGCCTTCCTCTGTATATATAGTTAATTAAATATATACACATAAATATATATACACAATAAAAGCATCAGCTTCGAAATAAAGTTTCCATCGGAACAGACAGATTTCCATTATAGTCTCAATTTCAGCCATATCAATTGTGTAAGGTGCTAATTACAGCACTACTTTTCTGATATTATTATTCATCTGATTTCCCTTCATTTATCTGGCAAGCTTGCCTATAAGCTTCAGGAATAAACGATGATATCTCAGGCATACTCTCAAGCTTATCTTGGGGAATAGGATTCTGAAAATCTTCTCTAGCAAAGGTCTTGGAATGAAGTAGCAGTGAATTTAGAGACTGGCATTGAAGGAGATTCATCAAAGGCTGTATGCTGTAATCAAAATGCTTATTCCGATCTGTTTGTGAGGAAATGACACTATTATCATTCAGAGAAAACGCGGATGGAACAATCGTAGGAATAATTTGCAAGTTTGGGCTTTGTACCAGGTGTAAAAGTGTCGGCTGACCCATTAGAGTTAATCTTGGCTGTGATGTTGAAATATCGTCTTGAGTTTTAAGTTTCTGGTTTTTGATTTGTCAAAAAATTATGAAAAGAAATATTATAAATACCGAGTCTAGAGGGGCAAGAGTTTCATTCCGAAGAGTTTGAGGCTGTAAGCATCTTGTAATAAGCGAATCTATCTCAAGTCTGTATAGAAAGTATAGATCAGGTTTTGAAATAAAGGAATTTTGATATACTCTCTTTTCTGGATATCTTTCAGAAGATTGCTGTTATGTTCGATTGAGTCTTTGAGCTTACACTCGATAGTATTAATTCTTTCATTCAACGCTTTATAAACCTTCTTCAAGTCACCATTCTCAAATATCACACCATTTAGAACCAAAATAATATTCTCGATTGTTTTAGCTACTTTGTGTTCCATGACACTAGCTTCTTCATGGACTAGCTGATGATCTCCGTGATGACATTGTTCTGGTTTCATTTTCGGTTGATCTCTTTCTCCTCCTTCTTGGAATTCCGAGGTGCTTCCCTGAGGATTCAATGCAAACAATCCATCATGCATTTTTCTTTTTATTTTATAGAGTAGTTCTCTTCGTTAGAGTGCAAAGTAAGGACAAATCAACAGGAATAACTCTCACTTTTTGCCTTTCTGAAACATCGGATGGAAATATGATTGGCAAGCATGATAAGGACCCTTCTTAAGCTTTCTAAATCCGTAAAGATTTAACTTGTGATTGTGCAGTGGCTACAGATTCGAAGAAAATACCTGCCTCACAAAAGATGTATAGTTTTTGTGCTTAAAGAACGTCGGAAGAATAGTAGCCACGAAAGCTGAAATATCTTTTATCATAAGAGCCTTTCCTTCTTCATCCCAGCAGATGATATCTGAATAAATGGGGTTCTGAACGAAACACATAGAATTTTATCAGGGGGAAGGGGGAAAGAATTTAGTACCTCAAGGATTTCATATGTTTTCTTGAGAAAACTTGTTGGGGCAGAAACATGATTTTCATTTTTTGGGCCCCTTTTCTCTTCAAGAACTGGTGATTTATTTTCCATTGGGGAGGAAGGATTTGCCTTTTAGAATATTTGAATATTTATTATCTGTCTTGTCACCAGTGCTTACTGAATACGGAGGTAGTGTTGTTGTCGCTGCTAAGTTAGCAAAGTGTTCGAATTCGATTTTTCTTCAGAACATAATTGAATTTAGAACGTTCTTCTATTCAAGAATAATTGAGCCAAACTGTCAATGAACGATTTACAAGTCAAGTTCCCTGGGAATATTATCATGCTTGAACGCTGCTTAGTGAACATTTCATGGTGGATGATGCATCGAAACTCATTATAATAGCCTGGATACCGAGGAATTCATTGTTAATTTCTAAAATAATTTAGGACGAAGGTAGAGTTTTCATCTTGTATATCTCACAAGGAAGTCTCTAACTCGATTCAACTATGCCATAATAAAACCACTGAGAGTTATTCTGAGTAAATCAGTCCATATTTCATAATTACATGTGACAAAAAGCACACTTCCGAAAGTGGAAAATTTTTGCTATTCCATTCATTTTTCGGTTCAAGAATTTTGGGGGAGTGCAATTAATCGTCTGTAATCCTAACAACAAGACAAGTTTGGATACAAAATATCAGTTTAGATCCCCAAATAGTTTCTCTGAATTGAGACTATATGAATGAAGATGTAGTATGTTCGATGTCTGATTTTTCTTAGAAATTCTGACTCTTTATCGACAGTCGCACTTCTGTCAAAACCAAACCCATTCTATTTCGAAGGATCAGAAATCAGTCTACAGTCTATTTTCCTTTGAATTTCGTCCTTCGACTTCCTCAATAATAGTCTCTCAAAGAGTATGCTGTTCTCGCACGAATTCAGCTGATTGTTTCCGAAAAAAGTCAGATAGGGACAATTTTTCAACTTATTTTGACCAAAAAAATCAAAGTTCTTAGATACGTGCTATGAATGGAAGATTCCAATCTTATAAAAAATTCTGTACTGAACTAAAATTGACAATCCATTTTCGAAACCTTACCTCTTAGTTTTGAAGCTTGATTATTACTCGATCTGAGGCCCTTAGGGAGAGGGGAAGGCTTTCGATGAAGTCCACTCTCTTTGTAAAGGAGTTGGCGTTGATTTTAGATTCTCAGTTGTTGAAGAGAGGGAAAGATAGAGAAAGTCATCAGAATGAGCCTTGCTGTTATGAAAACGATTGCCGTGTATAAATAAATTGCTTGGAGAAATTGGTATGCAATGCGAGATTCCTCAAATTTATTGAAGCATATTTTTGGTTTTTCGAGCTAAGTATTGAAACCAACTCTTTATTTACAGATGCGCACCTTAAACTAAGTTCTGAAAACGAATAATCTTAATAGAACATCCATTAGATGTCATAATGAACTCATTTTGAGCTCCAACCAAGATCTTATTACTCCCGTCTAGCAAAAGTTGAAAAATTAGTGAAGCGTACTTCGGAACAATAATACGCAAGGAATGGACGTCTTTGAAGGATTTAAGTTTCCTTCTGCTCTTGATGTCCCACACGGTAAGCTCACCATCACTGCTTCCAGAAATAATATATTTATCATCACTGCTCAAACTAACCGATGTGATATAGTCTACAATAATAGCTCCAAATTTGAAAAAAATATTAATGAGCATACCCCCGTGAGCTTTGGGAATCATAAATTCTTGCATCCCAGTTTCCAAGCTCCATCCAGAAACAGTGTAGTCAGTCCCAGCTGACAGAATCAATTTATCACATTGAGATACAGCTAATGTCATGATTGGACCTGTAGTGGATTTCAGATACTTGTTAAGGTATTTAGCTAATTTTTTAAATTTACCAACGTGAGCTTGAGTGAGTCGATGGATTGGATTCTTTTCTTTCCAATCCCATATTATCAAACTCTTATCTCCTCCTCCAGTTACAATATATTTACCTTCGCGAGAGAATTTCAATGCGTTAATGGATCCTGAATTAACAATATTAAGACCATATCAAAAAAACTGCAGAGACCTTCATGAGCGTCAAGAATCCAATATTCTCTCTGAAAGCTTTGAAGATCCCAAACTGCGAAACTACAGTCAGAGCTGCCTGTCGCGACTCTTTGAATTTTCTCGCATATATCCAGCGAAAGAATATCTCCTAATAGCTGAGTCAGCCAAGCATATCAAACAAAATTTTGAACCATGATGGGCATTCCTGATGGCATATACTTCTTGAAACTTGCCAAGATCCCAAAATTTTAAAATTCTATCTTGGCCTCCAGAAATAAGAAGTTTCCCTGATGAATCTATTCCCAGAACGTTTATCGGTTCTTGAGTTAGATTCGAATTCAATTAGAAATTCTCAAGTCACGCCATATATAGTAGAGTACTTTGATGAGCCTCCCGAAAAGTGAAGGCATCCTTCCAGTTGTTCTCTTTCCATACTTTTATGTGTTTGTCGACTCCACCACTGGCAAATACTCCTAACTGTTCTGACCAACAAATAACATTGATAGGTGCTACAAAACATTTGATAAAATTCAATTTAGCCATAAATGAAAAAGGGCATACATTCGTGCAATTGCTTAAACGTTTCAAGGATTGGCTTCCCATCTTTAAGCACCTCATTGATATTAATAAAATTCTGTTGTTGAGCCTTTGGCACTATTTCCTTGTTTTACTTATGGATTAGAGTGCTCATGGCAGCCGACATTACCTCTGGGTTAAATGAAAGAATTAACTTATGTAGAGTTTCAATCTCCTTTGTTAACGGGACAGAGTACGAATCTATTTTGCCGGCAAGTTGACTCACAATTTCATCGACTTTATGCTGGTAGTTCTTGAGGCCCGAAAAATTCTGGATAAATTTTTGAAGATCAGGATCATTGCCTTTTAATTGATCTTTCACACTAAGTGCACTAATGATATCGAGGCAATTATCTCTGCATTCATCGATTTGTGCTTTTGCTATCGATTTTAAAGACATTTTATGGAGAGATTTCTTCAATGCTCTTTTGAAATGAACTTTGAAGTTCTGTATAAGTCTGCAGGTCTCATCAAGAAGAATGTCAATGCCGTTTATTTTCGTTTGAATAGACTGTGGAAACTCTAAACCATCAGAATAAATCAAATCTGCTATGAGATTATAGTTCTTCTGCACTGATCTTTCATTCAAACAGTCATTCACATCAATAAATTGAGCATCTTGCTTTTCTTTCAAGCAATCTAAACAAAGTAGCACATTCTCAGCTTTCTCGTCAAGTAGTAGAGCTCCGAAAAACTTCCCATGAGCCAAGCAAGTCTCTTTCGTTGCATCAAAGGTAGCTCGTAGGTAGTCCATATTCTATTTTAAATTAAGTCCGCTTACGATATTCGGAATTTCCACAGTTTTTATCAGATTTCCTGTGAAATAATTTACTGAGTACGGTAAAAATAAACTAATGATTATGACATCATCAACGAAACTAAATGACTGCGATGACCGCCCCCCCCCCCCCCCCCAAAAAAAAAAAAAAAAAAAAAAAAAAAAAAAA
>ENA-UOTX01000084-UOTX01000084.1-compost-metagenome-genome-assembly--contig:-NODE-84-length-96389-cov-14.149358_pt1 | contig 96389 bp, 56 predicted proteins | sample MGYA00238143_ERZ746982 | MGnify/ENA primary metagenome ERZ746982 (study PRJEB28758, sample SAMN06268862) | compost metagenome | isolation source: single cell | place: USA: California, Emeryville, Joint... | reverse complement strand
GTTGAAGAAGATGGTAGGACTCCAAAGAATATTCTCGATAAAATCAACGATCTTTCTTCTCCACCTGACACATCATCTAGGCGGAATGAATTTGCCGATCCAATTACAGAAAAAAAATTACAAGAACCCATAGAATTTTCTTCTATCCTTAATACTGAGAATACTGAGAAAACTGAGAAAATTGAAAAAGTAGTCAATGGTATCACGGAAGCCAACGGAACAGCGACTTCAAAACAAAAAGCGACCTGTTCATTCGCTGAAAAGGAAACACAGACAGTGGAACAAGCAACTGCCGAGATGAATCCAGAAAAACCATCAACAACGAATCAAAACTCAATGGAAGGACTCCAAACAAATGATATCACAACAAAATCCGCTTTTCTTCCCATGTCACTTGCTGATACTGTCAAAAATCTAAGAGAGCAAGGTGTCACTCTTCAGCAACTGATAGAACTATACGAACCGAAAGCAGCAACACCTCACCTAGCTAACGATATTTCTAAGCCTAGTTACTCAAATCAAATAAAGAAACTTTCTCGCGTATTCGAGCACATGCAAACTCCAGCAACTGAATATGGTCAGCAACATAATATCATTGGTGGCCGAGCAAATCTAAATCGACCGTTATTTAAGAGTCCCAGAGCCATGCACGACGATGTTGCAAAATCCGAGCGACAACAATTGAGAATTTCTACAGAAATTTCCCAGGAAACGCAAACGACCAGACTGAAAGCAGAAACATCTCTTACAAAAACGGGTAGTTTTACAGGTCTAGACATTGCAACCCTCACCACTGAGACATCGCCTCAGTTGGCTAGGACGTCGAAGTATGGAGAAAGTACCGATGTGCAGTTCTTTACGAAACGTCGGGACACTGAAAAAGACGTCTTCCAAAGAAGCTTTAGAGTCTCAACTAATAACGAAAAGACGGATTCAATTGACTCTATTGGAGAGTTAGCTATGAAGAAACATAAAAGAATGACGGCAATGTACGATTCGCTGCTGCAAAGGCTCGGTGGGAACCCTTCTCTGAAAAAACTATTCAAGGATGTCGCGCAAAGGCGATACAAGCAGCTTGGCAAGCGCTTTGATGCCGAAAAATTTGACATTGATTTTGAAGATTTCGCAGAGTATTATGAGACTCTCGAACGAATACATAAGAAATGCGGAGAGAACTGTCCTCATCTGAGAAGGTTCTATGATAAGATAGGGTATTGGCCTCATGCTGAAGACCGTGCACTATTTCCGCTGCGGAAAACCGATATTGATCGTCTTCCAAGGATAGTACGGAAAATTTATCTGAGATAATTGAACCAAATTTATTGACTTACTCAAATTTAAACCACCATTGTGTTACTTGTAATTTTCATTTATCTTTCTTTAGAAATGCAAGAATTGCCGCAAGTTTATACTTAAAGCCCTCTTATCAAATTCTGATACATGCTTTTTGCCGATCATTACAGCATTTTGGCATTGGTTTTTACAATGAGTACATTTTTTTCCTCTATCTTTACAAATTTCGATGCTTGGCAAACAAAAATGACTATTGAGATAATTTTAGAAACTCAATATTAGCGTGTGAAATTTTGAATAAATCATACTTTTTCAAAATATCTCAGACAACAAAGACACAGCATTCAGGACGAGATGTTGAATTTTGATTTGAACAGCTTTAAGAGACAAGAAGCCTCTAGTGAATCAGAAAGCGAAGAAGAGAACAGAATGGGATTGACTGACGGTATTTTCCTGTAACATTATTTGCATAACTCATATTCTATAGAGGTAATTCGCCATCATTCAGATGATGAACCAGAAGGATATCAAAAGCGATACAAAGAAGAGGGAGCAAAGGAAGGATCAAAAAAGGAATCCGATGCCCATCGCAAAGATTACGGCGCCAAACCAAATAAAGGACAAACTGGGATTAAGATTGTGACGCGAAAGAAAAACCCTGAGCCATATCTCTACGAAGGAGAGGAGAAGCCTTATGTTAGTGACACCGAGGAGCAAGGTAATAACAAATTTTTCGCATGCTAAGTTAAGGGCTCAAATATCTAATAGACGCGAAGCCGAAAAAGAATGATAGAGATGGAAGGGGCGATCCAAAAGAGGTTGAAGAGGCAATTATGTTGATTTTTGTTAAACAACCTTAATAGAAGGATCCGACATATATACCACGAGGAGCTTTCTACCAGCATGATCTTCGAGGAGAAGAAGAAACTGAAGAGACGAAAAGGAGAAAAGATTATGACAAAACGTACGTTCCACAATTTCTTTCAAGAGATAAAGCTGAGTTCCTTACAGGTCTAAGAAGAAATGGAATCATGACAAATATGAGAAAGAGTATGCTCCAAAAGAGTCAAAAGAAAAAAGTACATGCTTTCTATTATCCAAATGAGTTACTAAAGAAACTTGTTTGCTTTAGAATCGAAAGGTGGTGCGAAAAAAGGCCCTATTATTCAATACGTTGCGAAAGGTAAGCAATTCGATGCCTCTTTTAAATGTTCATCTGACTTTTCAGTTGAAGGAGCTTCCACCGAAGCGGCTGCTGAGAATAACACCGAAAGCAAATCCACGAGCCAACAGCATGATATTCCCAACGGAGGTGAGATTTTTCGCGCGCATGCATTTCTTATAATGTGAAATTAAAGGATCTAAACCATTTAAGAAAAAGAATGAAGACTTTGCAGAAGATTCTAAAAACAAAGGGTACCAAAAGCAAGGGAAAAAATTTGAATACAAATCCAAAGAAGAGAACTACCGTGAAGGTCCCCACCAGCAAAATACATTCGCATCCAAAGAGAAAGAGAAACAGAAGGATTCTCACTACTCGAAAAAGAAAGGCCAAGTCGTTGTTGAATACGTCCCAAAGTAAGACCCTGCAATTTGACTGGTCTAATATAATCTCCTTAGGGCTCCAGAGAAGAAGAAGTGAATTTCTAACTTATTTTCCGTATTTTGATACCTGATCCAAATATAGGCTCGCAATTAAATCGCAGAAATTTGTTCCATCCGAGGATAACTTCGTTCCGTCCGAGAATAACTTCTTTTAGACCCGAAGATTTGGGTTCAAGCAAGCAGGGACGGGAGGAAACATTAAGCAATTTTATACAAGAGCGCTGACACTGCTTTGAAATCCAAGAGCTCAAATTACCAATGGGCATCGACCTAACTATCTCTCTTGAAGGGTAATATTAACTGTATGTACATCTGAGCTAATCGAAACAAAGTTTCTGAAAAGGCATTCAAATGCAATAATTTGGAGGGCTAATAATATACTCGCTGAAGACTATTCAACGGCCTCTAAGCAATTATAAGGTTGACGAAATGGCATTAAAGTACAGATTAAATTGAATAGAGTTGATATATCGTATTAAGCTTCATAGAAATGCCACGTTGAAATCTCATTTATTATTTTTCGTATTTCATTTCCTACAGCGAGCAAAGCAACAATTAGTTACCTGTTGCTTATAAAAAAAACAAGAATATGCCCTTTCATCAGAAATTTTTTTGTTTGATTCATGATTATGATAACAACTATCAAGCAGGCATGGATAAATTAGATTAATAATAGTTCACTGAATGCATTGCTTCATTATACGTTAAAAACGTTTCGAAGAGCAGCTGCATTGCTTGAAGAAGCTAAATTATTTATCAAATTTAAGCTCATATCTTTCACTATTTTTGAAAAATGAATCAATTTCTTTGCGACATCTCAAATTTCAATCCAACGATAACACCCAGAAAGTTCCACGAGGCGCTTTCTAGCTCTGCTGTTATGATGGTTTACTTGGAATATTGTTGTTATCGTGAATCTGAGCCGAATGAAAACTCTAAAACCTGATTCGCTGAATGTACTATTACAGATTTATAGAGCTAAAGCTGATAAATTTGTAAAGCAAAATTATTTGACTGACCTTACAAGTAATCCGAACCTGAAATAAATGAAATACATTTCTGCCTATATCCTCCTCGCCCTCGCTGGAAAAGAACAACCAAGTACTCAAAACAAGCTCTATGGACCTGTCTAAACGTGTTTATAGCCGCTCAAGAGATTGAAGCCGTCCTCTCAAGCGTCGGTGCCAATGTCGACAAGGCTGCCCTCGACCAAGTTGTCAACGGCCTTAAGGGAAAGAAAATCCACGAAGTAACCTAATCACCGGGTCTCCTCTTCATTCATTTGTCAGGTCATCAATGAAGGTTCCAAGAAATTGAGCACCATGTCTTTCGGTGGAGGTAAACTCCATTTTCAGAATCTAATGCTAATTAATGCTTTTTTTACAATACAGCCGGTGGTGCCCCAGCTGAAGGTGGAAAGCCTGCTGCCAAGGAAGACAAGAAGGAAGACAAGAAAGACGCTGGCAAGAAGGAACCAGCCAAGAAGGAAGAGCCAAAGAAAGAAGAACCAGCAGACGATGATGTCGGTCTCGGTGGCGGTCTCTTCGATGACTTCTAAGATTCATAGCTTGTTCTTAAGCGCATTTCTGTAATTCATCTCTTCCATTTGAAAGCCTGACATAAGGCGATCGATATTAGTCAATGCAGTTTTAAGATCTAGCCAAAAACTCTTAAATCATTTTGCTGAATGGCTGTCTTTGAGGTGGGGAAGTTAGACACTAAGGGAAATGAAACAAATTTGGATTGATTGGTGATGAGTTTTAAGTCAGTTTTCCTGCACTGTTTTCAAGTCAGTATAGAAGTTGTGAAGCACAATAGAGCCATAATAGAGTTTCACTCCATTCACCTACTGTTTTGCTAGATGCTTCGCCATCATAACTATATAATAAATCTAAATTTACTCTAGAGACAAGAAAATTCAATTTCATCTAAATGAGAAAGTAATCTCAGCACAACAATTATTATTTCGATAGTGATTGCGAACAACTCTCTATTGAATATGCCTACTTTATTTTACTATTTAAGGCTAGCAATCAAAATAGTGGCTTAGATTCATTTAATGATTGATTCATTTTTTTTTCTTCCTTCCACACGATTTGAATTATGATCAATGAGCGACGAACAGCAATAACATCTCTACTTATCAATGATGGAATGTGTCTCACGGGAAATTAGCATTGAAAAAAATTTAAAGGTTCTTCCAAAGAAGAATTTCATTTTTTAGAAGTAGATATACTCATCTCCTTATATTTATATTAAATATCTTCATTTTTTTTTAATTAAAGAGCATCGAAACTATTTCATCTGGATATTTATGAGACCAATTTGTCGCTTGTGCATTTTTTCTTTCCCAAATTACAATATCATACACCATAGCTTTAAATTTATCGCTTATTAATCCTTACCTTTGAGCTTCTTACAATTCAGTTGTTAGCATACTTCACACCATACTGCGAGTTGATCTTAAAAAATTATTTTCATTCAAGTTCTCAATAATGGAAAATAATTCCTTCCATGTACTTCATCAGAAAATTTTCCATTCTTTAGACCAAAACTAAAGAAATTGAGAAAAAAATTCTAATAATTCCAATTCATTTCTATTGTACTTAGGAAGCAGACCCATGAGAACCCTACGATTGAGAAAACGCTCTTTCTTAGAGAGATTCTTTTCAAATCCAAAATTATCTGATTAAACCATAAATATTAATCTAAGATCGTTGGCAGTTTCCTAATTCATCAAAATGGACTTCAAAGCGACCAAAGTAAAGCTTTCAGACTACGACGTTTTGCAAACTCTCGGAACAGGTCTCTTGCTCCTCCTCATATCTCCCTATATTTCAACCCATTAGGCTCTTTTGGGCGAGTCAGACTTGCAAAGCAGAAAGCTACCGGCGAGTTTGTGGCTATCAAAATGCTTAAGAAAGCAGAAATTCTCAGGCTTAAGCAAGTCGATCACATTATCTCTGAAAATACAATCCTCTCTCAAATCAATCATCCTTTCCTCGTACAAAATCATCATAAATTATCTCGAATTCAAATTCTTCCGGCCGCTTTAGACCAAAATGCTAGGTTTTTGCCAGGATGAGCGCTTCCTCTATTTCGTCCTTGAGTTTATTCCTGGTGGCGAGCTCTTCACGTATCTCAGAAACCTCGGAAAACTTGAAAATAACGAAGCAGTGTATCGATACTTACTTTTGTCAATCCTCTCTTATCGATCTTAATATAGTTTCTTCGGGGCGCAGGTCACGTGTATGTTCGAGTACCTCCATTCTAAGAATATTGTTTATCGGTATTGCCCTCGCTTCCTTGAAATTGTGCTAATGAATGATTCGAATTGCAGAGACTTAAAACCAGAAAATCTTTTGATCGCTGGTGATGGTTATCTCAAGCTCACTGATTTTGGGTTCGCGAAGTTTATTGAAGGTAGAACCTACACTTTGTGTGGTACTCCAGAATACCTCGCCCCTGAGATCCTCCTCAATAAAGGCCACGGCAAGCCTGTCGATTGGTGGTGTTTGGGCATTTTAATTTACGAGATGCTTGCTGGTACAGAGATCAATCACCATATCATATGTTCTCAAACAGAGATTTGGTGTGAATAGGTATTGATCCTTTTAACGATGAAGACCCAATGGCAATCTATCAAAAAATTCTGAAGGGCAAGGTCAAATTCCCAAAGAGTTTTGACAAAAACGGTAAAAGCTTGGTGAAGCATTTGCTTGTTGCCGATTTAACAAAAAGATACGGAAATCTTAAAGGAGGTAAGCCGAACTCACTATTCATCAGTTGATATTCACATTTCTAGGTGTAAATGATATTAAGGAGCATAGATGGTTTAGTGGAATTGACTGGAGTGCATTGCTACAGAAAAAGATCCCTGCTTTCTACAAGCCGCCAATTAAGTAAAAGCAATAGTAGAAAATTAAATTTAAAATTTCAACAGGAGCAAAGGTGACACCTCAAACTTCTCGTCGTATCCTGATTCCAGCGAGCTGCCAAAACCTATCAAGCCGTCGGAAGATCCTTTCGTAGGCTGGTAGAAAAAATAGATTTACTTGGAATAATAATAGAACTCTTGCCGCGAAAGACTCATAATTAAGTTTCCTATACATCACAAATTGCATAGACGTAGAGAACCTTTATCAGGATAATAAGGGCTTATATTTGAAGAATTATGAGTAATTCCAAAAGCGCCTACTTATCATCTTTACTTGGAAAAATATTTTGCTTGCTTTGAAAAAATGAAATAAGCTATAATATCATCAGAAAATAGCCAATTTCTTCAGACGAAAAATGAAAAAATTCATATTTAGCACCTCATATGAATCTACTTATCATCCGGAAGGTCTTAGATGAGTTAGAAGCTCTGGCCTTGACAATCACCGCTAATTTATTTTTAAAATATTGCCAAAGTGTATCTCTCTAGCTGAGCCTTCTGAAAAGAATTATAATTGATAAATTGTTTATTCTATATGGAAAACTTAGTTCGAGAGGAAAAGTACATATTCGCATTATGCGGGCTCCCGGCCAGAGGGAAAGTAAAGCTTTCTCTTTAACTTTGTTTTTTGTTGACCGAGTTATTTGAAAGACCTACATAGCACGAAAACTTTGCAGATATTTGAACTGGATTGGCCACAACGCAAAAGTTTTTAACATCGGTAAGCGATGTTAAGAGCGAGTTTGATTATTTATTTTGTTTCCTTTGCCTTTTAGGAAACTACAGGAGACAGCAAGTGGGAACTACAAATTGCACTGCAGATTTCTTCGATCCCCAGAATGTTCGCAATTTCAGTTGGCATGGTTATTAATAAAGGATTTTTCTAGGCTGAGGCGCTTAAGCAGAGAGAGGAATGTGCTCGTATGGCGCTGGAAGACGTCACGCAGTTTTTAAAAAACCAGGGCCAGGTAATTTGTATTTCGCTCATTGATATTAAGTCTTCTTGTCAATATAAGGCTGCTATTTACGATGGTACCAATACAACGATAAAGAGAAGAAAATTCGTGACTGAATTTCTAAAAGAGAATCTTCCTAATTGCAATGTAATTGAGAATGTCTTCTCATTTTTAATTTTTCTTTGCAGCTGGTGTGGGTGGAAAGTATCTGCAACGATGATCAGCTTATAGAAACGAATATCCGTCTCACTAAGCTCTCTTCTCCAGATTATAAGGGCGTTGAAGCAGATAAAGTATAGTTTTATGTTAATTTCAGTCTTATTAATGATGATCTATTCAAAATCTAGGCAACACAAGACTTCAGAAACAGAATAGAGAAATATAAACAAGTCTACCAAACGCTGACTACTGAAGGAGATGGGGAGGTATGCATCAGTTGTTCTGAATTACAGAGAATAATTATGATGAATAGGACGCTTCTTTCATTAAACTCATTGACACCGGCAAACAAGTAAATACTTGGATTTGGCTCTCTCATTAAGGGAATCCAATTAGGTTATCCTCAGCAACATTTCTGGCTACCTCGTCTCAAAAGTCGTTTCCTTCCTAATGAACTTGCACATCATCCCACGTCCAATATACCTCACTCGCCACGGAGAAAGTGTCTATAACACTCAAGATCGAGTCGGAGGTGACTGCGAGCTTTCAAAGCGAGGAGAACTGTACGCGAAAAAACTAAAGGAATTTTTTAAGAAAGAACAAGAGAAAGAAAAATTCAAAGACGTCAAAATCTTCACAAGCACGCTGAAACGAGCTATGTCTACGGCTAACGAAATAGACCTCGGCGTCAAACCTCTTTATTTAAAGATGTTGGACGAGATCAACACGGGTCTTTGCGACGGAATGACTTACGAGGAAATTCAAGAAATTTATCCTTTCGAATACAATGAAAGGTCATTTGATAAACTCCGATACCGATATCCTAGAGGAGAAAGTTATATGGACGTCATTCAGCGAATCGAGCCGATTATTTTCGAGATTGAAAGACAGCGAGTTCCAGTCATAGTCGTTGCACATAATGCGGTGGTGCGCTGCCTTTATACTTATTTCACACAGTATGAGATTGAGAATATCCCTCACCTCGAGGTGCCTCTCCACAATGTTATCAAGCTGACGCCTGAAACCTATCATTGTAGTGAAATCAGGTAATTTATTTAAGATCTGATAGAGTCTGATCATTGCTAGGTACACGATTGATATCGACACGAATGAGTACAAGGAATCTGAGGTTAAAAACCCTAGTTTTAATGACCCTGGTTTCAAAAAATCAACTGAAACGACTAACAAGGACGTAAAATAGTAGTTACTTATTTAATAGCGAGTAAGCTGCATCTCATTAATTGTGTAAGAATTAGTTTTCATATTGCATTGTTCTTAAATGCTTACTTACTATCTATCGAAAATTAAAGATTAGTCTCCAAGAACCAGAATATTGTTAAATATCTTGTACTCGAGCAAAGATTACAGTTAGAAAACGTGTTTATTGATGAAAAAGGATATATCAAAATAACAGAATTTGAGCCTTTAAGAAGAAATCATGGAGGCGACACTCTGACAGAATCACACTTATACCTTGCCCCAGAAAAAATTTTACAGCAAGACTATGGAAACGCAGCTGATTGGTGGGCCTTAGGGTGTTTAATATACGAGCTGGTGGCAGGCCTTCCTCCGTTTTATGCTGAACCAACTCTAAGCTATATGGCTTAATCAATAATGAACAACCAAAATTCCCAGAGCAGCTTCTTCCATCTATAAAACACCTTCTCAAAGGGCTGCTCGAGAAAGATCCTTCGAAAAGGTTTGGTTCCGAACGCGCGAAAGAAATCAAACGCCATCTTTGGTTCTTAGGCATAGATTGGGTGTTGAAGAAGGAGCTAAGTTCTTCATATGTTCCTATTGAAATTGATGAAGATTCATGTGTCAAGAAACCGCTTTGATAAGGATCTAAGATCAATATAATGATCTATATGTTCGCATCAGGTATGGGTTCAAGTCTAACCTCAAAGATTACAATAAAGCGACTAGAGAAGTATTTTTTACTAACCCATCAGGAATAATGCTTTCAGTATATGTCTTATTGCTTAAAAAAGAACACATGGGTGTTATCAGTATGTCTTATTGGAGAAAACCTCTGTACATCCCTTTTAGAAAGTTTCCAGATGGAATTCTCAATCAAAATGCTATTTGTCGGAAGTTTCAAAGATTCAGTATCCGCCCCATATCTCTGATAATATTAAGAGCCTAAATATTGTACTCCGTTTGATCCATATAGAAAATCAAACATTTCTGACAATTTAAAGCTACTACTACCACTAGAATGAAAGATATCAATCTTAGTCTCGTTCTGCAGAAATAAACAACGGGTTATCAGTTGGAATAGAATTTTGATGGATTCAACAAAATTCTTAAACAACTTTGACTTATCTCGGTCATGAAAATCATCATCTGAAGATAGAGATCGAAAGATATGTTGGTTCTGCTCTTGGATGAGAATTCAATTTTCAATGAACGATAGTGCGCTAACACATAAAGAGGGAGAAGAATAGGAGTGCTCTTAAGAGGCAACATCTAGGTGTTTTAAGCTAATCGCTGATAGTATTCTCATACTTAGATTTAACACGCATGTTGATGAAGTCTGCAGATTAATTTCTCATTAAAATTTCACTTTCTTCTGTAGATTCGAACAATCTTAACTTCTTAACTAAAACGTTTTATTTCTTATCAGTTTTCTGTAAATGTCTGTCCAATCGGATATGAAGTTATGAATTTACTTTTGATATCGAGGATTGGCTAAACTTTGTGTAGGATTTCTTTTCAACAACTTACACGAGCTTCAGGCCATCTTTTTCCTATAGCTTCCTCTCCGTCTACAGAAATATTGTTACAGTTTAATGTTATAGTGGAAAGCTTCTTCCAACTGGTGTTCTTGCTGAGTGCGATTGCCCCTTCATTACCGATGTGGTTGTCGGTTAGGTTGATAATGGAAAGGTTGACCCATGACTTGTTTTTGGCGAGCGCACGCGCGCCCGCAGGACCGAGATCACAGTAGGCTAAGCTGAGACCGGAAAGGTTCTTTCAAGTGGTGTTTCTGCTGAGTGTTCTTGCTCCCCATACACCGAGAGGGTTGACGGATAAATTGACATATCTAAGTTCGGGCAAACTCTTGCTAGCGATTTTGCTTGCTTTCCAGGCACCGATATTTTTGTTAACTAAATCAATACTGTCAACGGATTCTTTTTCCTTATCTTTAGAGCAGGCCACTCCCATGTGATCTTTGTTGTGTTTTTCCAAAAATTAACTTTATTATGAATAAAATTTCCAGAAGGAGATTATCAATTAAAGCTAGAGATAAAAATCGTAGAAAAAATACTTTTTTATTAAAGCTAAAAATAGTGAGAAAATTCAATTCAAATGTCAAGCAGGTACATACATTGAATTTATGAATAGGGCTCCGCAATGAATTAATATCCCAAGTAAAAGACAGCTAGTTTCTAAAGGATTGCCAGCGGTCTCGTGGTGTTCAAAGCTCTTTTTTGTTCAAGCCATGCATATTACAGAATATGAGTTACATTTTTTTAGCTTACTTGGTTATGAAGGCCGTGATAATGTAATGATTACGATTGGATCGTGAGAGATACAGGATTCTTTTCTAGTTTTTACAGGAAAAAATCAAAGTGTGTAAGGAATTGGTCCAATATTGATCTTTCCTATTTCATTGTGATAAGCCGGGCCAATCAAATAAGATTTCTTGGTTTGCCACAAAACTGTTGACAACTGAAAGAAAAGTTTTCAAGGGACTAATGAACCTCCAATAGGGGCAAGAAAGTATTTGTTCATGAGGATTTCAAACTAATATGATACTTATATTCTCATTCTTAAACTTTCCTTAGGCATGTGTTCAAGCCAGCTCTCGAAGACTACATAAAGTGGCAAGAATAGTGCTTTAAATCAAAATCATACAAAAATTTGTCCTAAAACTCAAATGATTTCTTCAAGGGTTGTATATAGGCGAATGCACATCATAGATACCATATTATTCTGAGATATGAAAATCTGATGAATTGAAATGAAAAGAGGATAAAATTTTAATTGCTCAAGGCCAACTTCTCATTGATAATATTCCGAACTGCATCCTGATGGAAAGCAATCTCGAGAAGAGTATAACAGCTGATGATTTTCAACTGGAGGCCGTTGTTGCAAAAGGCTTTAGTGTGAAACTGATGCTTGTCAAGAAAAAAGACACTGGAAAACCTTATTTACTGCAAGTAGTGAATATGAAGGCGATCCAAGGCACGGGAAAACAAGAAACGCCAATCAAAACTCTAAAACAGGTGTCAGTAAGCGACTTTATAATATTATTTAATCATGTTTCTCCGATTGCCACTTGAATTAGACTGATCCAAGCCATCCTTTTATAATGAAACCATGCTATACTTTTCAAAACGAACAACACTTATACTTTGCATACGAGCATGGTCCACGCTGTGAAATGCTCAATATTTTGCAGAAGAAAAAATATTTCACCGAAGAACAGTACAGCACCTCGTAAGCGCTCCAATTAACTGAATTATACAGCGCTAGCTTCTATGCCGCACAGGCTGTCCTAGTCCTAGAGCATTTTCACAAGAATGGTGCTTTCTGTCGAGAGTAAGTTGATTTTTTTGTTTGGATATCGGCATAGAAGTTAACTATCATCATATCATATAGTTTAGCACCAGATAATGTGTATCTTGACGAGAAAGGCTATCTCAATATTCCAGAATTCGGTTCCTTAACGAAAATTCCAGGCGATGCTACAGATTGTGGTGCTTTAGAATACAAAGCCCCAGAAATAATTTTAGAACAAGGTTATGGAAATGCAGCTGATTGGTGGACGTTAGGGTGTTTCATATACGAGATGGTAGTAGGCTTCCCGCCCTTTTGGAGTGAAGATCCCTCCAAACTTGTAGATCTAATAAAATTTGAAAGACCGAAATATCCAAGCAAATTCTCACAAACGATAAAAGATCTATTAGATGGATTACTTGAAAAGGACCCGTCGAAAAGGCTTGGATCCGGAGGTGCCGAAGAGATTAAAAAGCACTCGTGGTTTTCAGGATTGGATTGGAGTTCACTAATGAATAAGGAGATGAGTCCACCGTTTGTTCCAACATTCGATGAACAGGTCAATAGTCCTTGTGTAATAGTTTTTGTGTAATTGTTTGTTAATCATTCTCACAGGATAGTTGGGATTTGCCTCTCACCGATCTAATTCAAGCCAGCAGCCTCACCGCCGAACAATTAAATCAATTTGCAGGTAATATAATATTGAACAACATTTTGCTCATTTTTCTATGCAACAGATTTCACCTATGTGGAGCCTGAAATAGAGCAGCAAAATTAGACGACAAGTCAGCAATGATTCTTTGAATCAATTGAGATCTCTTCATTAATCTCCATACACTTCCTCTATAATTCAGAGTTAATAGCTCAGTTCATTTGAAAGCACTCTTTATCAAGATAAAATTAAAAGAAATTGTCAACAAAATGAGACGATGAAATGATATGTTGTTTGTTACACAGCCCGTCCCCCCCCCCAATTTTATGAAAAGTCAGCCATTATTAAAATTTCTTTACATCTTCCCAAATCAAGTTTAGAAGAAAAAACTTTCAATACCTGCGCAATGATCTATTCTGAATATCATTGTTTCTCCTTTACTTACTTTATATTATTATATGATGAGCATTCATTGACCAACGAACTATTTCTCACAAAAATTGTTACTCCTAACGTTCTCTCATTAACTTAATTCTCAGACTCGCATTTTCTGACACAATTGTACTTTTGCTTCATTTTCAAGTTATTCCATTTTTGGTTCGTACATTTGTACTCATTCTTAAGCCTCTTACAGATAGAATATGCAGGTAGGTTTACAGGCAGCCAATCAGTTGATCATGAAGGCCAAACTTAATTTTTTAGACACTTTCAGCATTCTCTTTCCTTTTTAGGTTATTGATTTCCTTAGCTTCAGCTAAGAGCTTATTCAACTGCTTCATATCCTTTAATTCTTCAATTTTCGTCTTGTAATGAGCCTCCAGCTTCTCAATGTAAGCTTTCTCCTCAGGTCTCGACAAAAGATTCAACGCAACACCCACATCAGCAAATCTTCCTGTTCTACCGATTCTGTGTAGATACATATCAACGTCCACTTCATCATTCCTCGCGCCGTAGACCAAAGGCATATCGAGATTGATAACGAAGCCGACGCTTCTATTATCCACACCTCTGGCCAACACGTTCGTCGTGATCAAGATTTGGATCTCACCTTTCTTGAATTTCGTAAAAATCGCATCTCTTTCTTCTGGTGGCATGTCTCCTCCCATCAAAAGAGCTGGTTTGTGCTCTTTGCTGACAAGGTATTCAAGAAGTCTCAGCGCATACGATCTCGTATTTGCAAAAATAACCGTTTGGGTCTCGACTTCAAGGCTTGAGAGCAAAGTTTCGATGTACTCGATCTTGTTTTTCTGCAGCGTATAGAGCTGCAACAGACCTTCCAAGGTCAATTTTTCAGGAGGGAGGAGGAACTCCAACACATCCTGATCAGGTTTTTTTATTAATTTGATAGTATCAATAGATTTTTCAGCGTAAGTAGCCGAAAAGAATAGAACTTGTTGTTCTTTGTTTGTCATTGCCTTACCAACGGCAAGAATCGCTTTATTTCCCACATCGTTAGTCAACACGTAGTCCGCCTCGTCAACAGCAAAGATTTTAAGCTTTGAGAGATCGATCATTCTCTTATTGATAAGAGTCAGCAAGTTACCCGGCGTGCAAATAAGCAAATGAGATTTAGTCAGGTTCCTTGGATCACCGACACTTATTGTGATGTCTGGGAAAGCCGGTTCAAACTTCTTTGCGATCAAGTAGGTTTGGGTGCAGAGTTCTTTAACGTGAATGAGTACCAGCGCTTGAGGGCAGAATCCGTTCTTTCCCTCAGTCAAAGGCTCATTTTTGTCAATTCTCAATAATGTTGGAAGCAAAAAGGCGAGGGTTTTGCCGGTACCGTTCTGGGATTGGGCAATAACGACAGCGTGGGGTTTGGCTTTGATTGTTGGGATGGTGAGTGACTGAATACGAGAAGGAGCGCGGTATCCTTGCTGAACGAGCAATTTAGCGAGATCTTCAGGGACGATGTCTGACCACTGCTTCTTCGATTTGAGATATGCCATGTCGCTTGGAGTGAGTTGGAAGTTTTGCGATTGAACGTTGATTTTTTCTTCTGTTTGTGCTTCATTGAGAACGGCGAACTTATTGGCGTCTAAAGAGATTACCTAAGCAAATTAGTTGAAAAAAGATAATAACCTGCTTCGATCTTTGTATCCTTGGTGTCTTCACCGGTTGTTTCAGTCTTTGTTTCTTCCTTTCCGTCCATGGAATTTTGGGTAGATAACTAAATTTGGATTGATTTTTCGATTTTTGAGAATAAGATTATAGGAAGCTAAAAAATAAGAAAAACCCGTAGCTTCTCAATCTCAATAAATTACATAAAAGCTATTATATAGACTAATATCCTACTGGTGAAGTTGATAAGCTTATCAGCTTGGAACAAATTTTCGACGCTTGAAATCTCAAAATTTCCCTCAACTCAAGGGTTACATTAGTCTCTATATCATTTTTTTTTTTGGAGTTTCTTTCTCTTTTCTCACTCAAACCTATTAAAGGAAAGAACTGCTGAAAACCAAGTCTGATACTTGAATAGCTTAGTTGTATGTTGAGATTGTGCTTTATACAGTAATAATATCACTAATGTTCCTAAATCGATCATCATTGCTATGAAAGAAAAAACTAAGGGAGATTTTGGTATATAATCTTACAACATTCAGATTCCATATGACAAGAGAATTAATTTCAAAGTGGCATCTGAAATTTTTTGTAACAAAATAATGAGATAATTTGCTCAACTCTTTACAAGAGTAATAATCAAAATTTAAATAAAGGGGTAATAAGTATAACTTCCTTCGAAACATGGATATCTACAGACTCTCAACCGACATCAAATTCGCCAACCAAATCGGCCAAACTCTTAACATCGATGAGAGGTAACCTCGCGCTTTTTCGCCAACGCTCAGCTTTGCATTGTCAGGATGAAACTCCAGATCGCTCTTCAGAAAATTAACGACAGCGAATCAATTATTCCTGAAGATAAATTGGACCAGGTCCTCTTCTGGGGAAGAATTGAAGGTGTCCTATTGCTCTTTTATCCAGCTCATAATCCAAATTTACCTCAATAATAGGCACAACGAAAGATTATTACATCGCTTTAGGACTTCAGCTCAACGTCTACGAGTTCCCAAAAAAGAAATTTTACTGGAGGTAACGTCGTTTTGTGGATTTGCCACTTACTTTCCGCTTCAGCACCAACGATTTCGTGTTCAAGGAGCTTCCAGAAATAAATCTGGAATTCAGAGACAAAGTTGATGGATTTCGAGGGCCGTTCAAGGGTCAGCATGACGACATTTTAATTCCAGTCCCTGAAGGCGATGGTGACGCTCCTGCAGACGACATAAAACAGGATGTTGATGATGACGGACAGCCAAAGGAGATCGATCCCCTTGCAATCACTGATGAAGATATTGAAATAAAGAAGCCTCCAAAGCCTTTCACTGAGCTCGACAGACTTGCTTATGTTGTCAGATCAATTGATCAGGAATGCGCCTCGCTTCCAGTGGGCGCTCTTAAGCTCACGCCGACTCACCAGCTTAGATATAACGAGACGTTTAAGGGTCTTAGCATGACTGAGGCGGTTAAATTGCAGAACTACCAGCATTTCAAGCCTGCCGCAACGGAGGAAAAGCTCGATTTTATTTGTAAGAAAGCAACAGCACAAACTATCTTTGTTAACTTTTTCTATTTAGCCCGAGGAGAAGCAGTGTTTGCGTATGATTTCCTAGATCCTCTCACAGCAGATCTTCCAAAAGGCTGCTGGTCAATCCACACAGATTCTTCCAAGACTGAAGTAATTTAATGACTTTTGCGATTATTCAATTAACTTTTTTGAAGGTGACTGTGCGAAGTCTGTTGTGGCCTGGATATTTAACATACCATAGAACGAATTCCAGCATCTATGGCTTTGTTTATTTCGGAGACGGAATCAAGAACGTTGATTTGCCATTCTTACTTTAGGATTTCTTGTAGAACGAATTCATACCCTCTTGCAGTCCGAAGTACATATTCACAGCAATTTACTTCCATATTACCCCTAGGCTCCTCTATAAGATCAATCTGAAATAATATGAAAATCGTTCTTCTAACTTAAACACACTCTGGCAATAGCTTGCTGGGGATAGCTTGGCAATAACATATACTATATATATATCTACACTCATTTTAATAATTTTTGTAATGGAGTTGAGCAAATGCAGGTTATTGGTGATAATTTGAATTGAATGCTATCTCTCATTGTTTTTCTCCATTAAACAATAAACAGAAAAACAAAAGGCTCTTTTACAATGCCATAAAGAACAAAAAATTGAGAGAGCTTTGGTCCTACCTGCAATAAATTCAATTAGCCTAAAGCAAACCATCATTAGAGTTGGACGTAATGCGAATCGAACGTTTGGATCTTTTGGTGATCTTCCCACACTATGATATAGAAGATAAGTCAATGAATAAATCAATGAATTACATCTAATATAAGCGCCGACTTTCTTTGATAGGAACAAGGTCAAAAGAATGAGAAAGGCCTCCATTATCGCAGAAATGATATAAAATCCTCCTTCATAGATCGCGTCGCAGTACCAATTATCTGTGCCAGTTTTACTTTTCATCTCGCGGTCCATCAAGAAATAAAACACAATTCGTGATATCAATACAAGCAGGAGGCATATCATGTATCTTCTCACGCTCGACGCATTCCGAGAAGCAATAGATCTGAGCCCTACGATTGAAATGATGACCCAGAACAAGTTTACACCTCCAGAAGCGATAAGCCAGTAGGTGTAATCACTACAAAGTCCTTTGTATGCGAAATAGAGATAAATGTCCTGGAAAGTCTGCCAAGAAAGAAAGACCTAAGAGAGCAATGCGATGAATTGATTGCTATATTGACAGATAAATAGGCTAGGCTTACCATAATGAACATGTTAACGCCTTGGACGAAGCGGACGTATGTCTCGAGGGTTTCATTGTAGAGCTCAGAGTCCTTAGGAATAAGGGATTCGTTGAAGTTTCTTCTGATGATAAAAGGTTTATTTGGCCTTGCACTTTGGACCATAGGAGTGATAGGAGTATTATGCATCATTTTTTTTTTGAAGAATAGTTCAATAAGCTATTGTGTTTTAATTATTTCGAAGAAAAATCACTATCAGGGTTAGATCATCGTTTTAAATTCTCAGAATTTCACGATCAGGCCTCCCAGAACTGCTAAAAAAATTTTCAGGTAGAGACTGGACTTGAGGTTCTCTCAATTTTCTTAAATATATATGGATGTTGATTGTGACGATCTGATAGGCTAAACGAAGATTGATGAAAAGAATCTTACAATATGAATATGTCCCCCCCGCAGATATGTAAAAAAACAAAAAACTATTCCAAGACTACGAACTAAATTTTGTTGCGTATGATTAACAGCTAAGCATCCTCAGTTAAAGGAAATTTTTGAGAAAAATTGATTAATTTGCTATGAGCACCTGAGAAGAAAACAAAAAAAATAGCGTTACATAGGTAATAATGTAAAATAGTATCCAAAATCATTTGTCGTTAAGATAGTCGTCTAACTCTCTGCCCGGAAAAAATCTAGAGATTCCTAACAGTTGCTTCTTCGATGTGTGGAACGAAGTGCCTGTATCCACTGATCCACCTCGAGAGCGAGCTCTTGTGATATTTGGATCTGTTTCTGTTCGAGAAAAGCTCGTATCTTTAGGTATAAAGCTAGCGTCCTTCCTTGGAGGCGGAAAATGGAAAAAGGAATTCTCGTTAGTAGGACCGCTTTGGTGCTTCATTGTGTTGTGTCGCCTCGCTTTGACGACCGGAAGGGCTAAATTTGAAGGGGACGCTATCTTGAATGGAATGGCGAGTGTCCTTGGGCTTGACTTCGCAAGCAGAGGTACCATCCGCGGAGATTGCTTTGAAGTTTGTAGCAGCTCTGCTAGACTCTCCACACTGCCCATTCTTTTCTTTCGAGTGAGAGGCTTCAGAGGTTGTTGTGGCTTTCTTTCAAGTAATTTCTCAGCATTTTTGAAAAACTTGCTTTCTAACGTTTCAGAGGGAGTTCGAGGCTCTTGAATCACAGTGAATTTGCTTAGCTCAACACTCGTGTTTTGTTTTAGTGGTTTAAACGCTGGTTTCAGCACCGCAGACTCCCGGACCATTCCCATGCTGGTCATTTTCGCTCTTCGAATATCTCTATAAATATTCATCGTTTTGATCCCATAGTTTATCATCCGTGAACGATCGCCTATTTTCTCGTATATCGAGCAGAGGTTCTTATAACTATTCGCTGTTTCAGCGTCATTTCTTATAGAATGATGCTTCTCAATCGCAAGCCCTTTCTCCAAATTCATAATAGCCTCGGCATTTTTCCCAAGCATCTCATATGCTAAAGCAATTTTATTATGCACCACGCCCAGCAAGGGGTAATTATCGCCGTATCTATCTTTAATGAAATCTTTGCAACTTATCAGCACACGAGACAGCTTTGGAATTTCAACGTCAGTGAAATGATTCGAGTGCAGGGTGTCCAACTCTTCAAAATCTTCAGCAAGCTCAGGGTCATTCATCATTTTCTTCAGGATTTTATACGCTTCGATTGCTCTACCATAAGCGTTCAGCATATTCTCAAGCTCCATCTTGTTGAAATATATCGCGCCTGAATGCTGCATTGCGCTCGCTAGAGCCGTCAACGCCCATCGATCGTTCGAGTTTGAGAGAATATGCACTCCAGCCTGGTAGCATTTTAACGCTTCTTGATGATTACCAGAGGCTTGATGAATCATCCCTTGATCAACGATTACCATGCCAACTTCGATGCTTTTATCTCCCTTTAGCTTTGTAAACATATCGTATGCTTGATTGCTCTCGAAGAACGCTAAATCGAACTGATCGATCCCTGAGTAAGCCCAGGCTAAGAAACTGTGAGTCTCTGCGACTTCGTAGGAGGTTTCGCCGAATGTTTTTCTTCGCACTGGCAGCTGAGAGTTGCAAAAACTCACCAATTTTTCATATTCTCTGCTTAATTTAAGGGTGAGTAATACGTTTTTGTAGCTGCTGTTGGTGTGTTTGCTCATATCCCCCAGCTCTCTCCTTCTAATATCATAGGCCATGTTATGGTTCTTAAGCGCGGACTTGAGTTCTTTTTGGTAATTATATGCGATTCCGAGCTTCGAGTAGGTGGCCGCCGTTCCTGGGTCTAGGTTGCCGGCGACTTTCTTGCGCAGGTCAAGAGCGGTCTGATAATTTTTAATAGCATCCTCATAGCGGCAAAGCCTCATAAAATCTGCAGCGACCAGCTCGTAGCTCTTTGCGATTTCTAAATGGCCATCGGTTAAAAGCTCTCTCTGGATTTTAAGGTATAGTTGGCTAAATTCAAGCGCTTTAGGGTAATCTTTTAGCTGTTTATAGGCCAATCGAGCCAGTGAGTATGTCTTTTTTATGGTTTCTTTGATTGTGGGGTCAGTCTCAGCGATTAGTTCCTTCTCGAGCGATGAATTGACAATACTCTCGCAGAGCTGTGTGACACGATAGTATCTCTGGTTGAGGTAGCTCTCGGCTATTCTATCAAAAAACGACTTCAAAGACTCTTTTGTTTCGCCTGAATGGCCCTCTGTGTTGGTCTCATTCCGCTTGTCCAAAGTCAAACTGAGAGCAAGAACTGCCTTCTTGACATCCTGATTACTCGGTCTTTGCAAGTAATCCCTTTCGAGAAGCGAACCAACTGTACCGGCGATATTTACTCCACCAGCAGCTCTTACTCGTTCCAAAAATTTTGATGTGAATTCCAAATACATGCTCTCTGGGTTCATATTATACCCTTGCAATTCACTGTAATTGATCCCAAACATCTGAAGCACTATAAGCGCAAGCGCAAATAGATCCGCCTTAGCCGGATCCCAACGAGTGATGGCAGCATCCTTCTTCCCTCCTCCTCTCATAAATTTGATCGAGGCGTCCACCACCTCAGGTGCAATGTAAGTCTCATTGAAATTTCTATACGCATCTACACCATGACTCTGTAAGTCAAGAAACAGCTTCGGCATGCCCCAGTCACACACACGGTACACGCCGTTAACAATAATTATATTCTCAGGTTTAAGATTGCCGTGATATGTCGATTTTTGCTGGTGGGCGTATTCTAAAGCTGATGCGACTTCTAGCATCATCCAGAGGACTTCCTCCAAGTTGTGCTCTTTCATTGTTTGTAGTTTCGAAAATACTGAAACGCCATAGGGCATCACATATATCACTTGGTTTCGAACGTCATCGAAATAGTACTCGAGGATAGGAAGGATGTTATTGTGCTTCAGATTGAGCATTAGTTCTATCTGCTTGACTAACATGTGGTAATCTTGGGGGTTTATTGCGTTCACGAGTTTGATCGCTAAGAGCTCTTTCTTTTTTTTGTGTTTGGAATAGCCTCGGAGGACTTGAGAGCCTTCTGAGTTGTAAATTACGTAATCGAGTTTGAAGTTTTCTGTGATCCAAGGGTTTCTGACTTGGACGTCGTCCAAATCATCGTTGCTTCGTTTCGGATAGATCATTGCTGAGGATTTCAAATTGATAAGAAAAGCAATGATGAGAATAAAAATATTGAAATAGTTTTAAAATTTTGCAATTAAAGATCACAGTAACGAAGAACATCAATTAAAAACGAAGAGCCCTAAATTGAATATAATTATCACCAAAAAAGCTCTTGGTGGTAGCGGATAATTGTATTGGCTAGGATAGACTTTTCACTCAAAATGATTACTCTCTGGAACTTGCTGCTTAAAGAATATGGCAGTAAAGATATGATAAATTTCTTTCAGAGTGAAGATTACTTGCCAAGTAAAACTAATGAATTTTGTGCACAAGATGAAGAGGCTGGCTAGATGCTACTGATCAATATAAAATTGGTTACTCAAGGTATTTCCTGTCTCTGCCTCAGCTCATCTTCCGGAGTTCACATCCTTCTCCATAAATTTTTGAAAATACAAACATAGCTTATTTGAAAATATATTTTCTTTGGGTCATTCATAGACAAGCAAACTTGAAATAACTCCAAAATCCTTCTACGAATTTAAGCTTTCATCATGAATATTCATCAGTCAAATTAAATTCTTCAAATTATGAAATTCAAAACCGTGAGCTATGGGAACAGATGAGAAAACTTGGATTGGATTGAATTTATGAAAACTAACGTTTGTTGTTTCAAATTGTTATAAGGCTTTCGTTAATACCAATAGCAAGGAAATGTTATATTCATTAAGATTGTCGGCTTATTCAATAGAAAGAGGAAATATGTGTAATTCAGCATAAAGTACCAATACTTTCTACCTGAATGTTCATTGATAGAATTTTGCTTACGTATAACCTCAATTACCAAGGAACTTATCGATCAAACGCAGAATTTATATCAAATATTTACCTTTACCTAATCATATCTTTCATTTCAGATTTTTTTAATTCAAAAATTATTATACATTTATCAGATTGCATTCAAATTAGACCCAAATTTAAAATATCATCGTATAGATACTCACTCCAAGTATAAAGAACTATCAATGAGTACACTCTTTCTCCCAGTCTAGTCGCAAATGCTCTCATGGTGTTATTTTACATTCTCCTTCTATTTTGGTATAAAATATGATTCGTCTAACTAAACAAATCTGCTGAATTATTCAATCATATTTCCAGAAAATACAAATCCGAACTATCTCTTGCCAAATGCTAATTGAGACCGACCTTTCCCGGCTCTAATTGTTGAATTTGGGCCTCGAGCCATGGTTACTCACTTTCATAAGCTCTACATAGAAAGGTCGAGTTTAGTAAAGTGATTTGGTTTTATCACAACAGCAGAGATAAATGAAAGTTACTTTAAAAAACAAGCATATTAACACATTCAATATATCCTTTTAGAAGAATCTAATTGAATAAACGTTATGTCGAATAACAATTAGATTCATCCTATTTTTCAGGCATTAACAAATTGGTTCAAGCTCTTGCTATTGAAACAGCCTATTCCATCTTCTAAGCTTATTTTAAAACATTCCAATTAGTCCCTATCTCATCCCTTTTCCCAATTCCTCCTCCCGGATTGCCCACTTTAGCCTTTGTATTTGCATTCCAAATTTGATTCGCTCTCGACCCCCCACTATTTGCTTTATAACCAAAATCTTCCGCATGAGCGAAAATCAACTTGCGTCCACTAGATTCATTCTTTTTCGAATGCGCACCAAATTCGCATTTTAACTCATGTCCCATCAGATCAAATTTATTACTTTGATATCCGCACCCTTTCTCAGCATATTTGCACGGCGAGATCTTGAACCCACAATTCTTCTCATGCTCTGCCATATCATTCTCCATCGATGTATAATAGCATCCTGGATGCGGACAACGACATGGCTTAGAATCCAATACGTTTTTTTGTGTAGGCTCTTTAATAGTCACTTTGCTTCCATTGACCTCCAAACCTTTATTTCCTTGGAATTGGACTTGTTGCGCTGTATCCTGCGCGGTGCTTCTCTTTTGCGCTGTGATGTAGGCCTCAAATTTCTTCTCTTCTTGATTTTCATGGTCCTCCACCACAGCAGAGCCTTCTTTGTGTTCACAGTTCGGTTCATGTTTAAGGATATCTTCTTTTGGTAGCTTCAACATGCAATATTGGTATTTGCACTTCGTGATTTGCTTAGGACATTCGTATTCCGCGTGCTCTTTAGTAAATTTCTTTAAGACTCGCTTTCCGCACTCATTAGGGCATTTAACTGAATCATACTCGCAGTTTTTTTCATGATCAATGAGGTTCTCGAATGGGTGGGCTTCGGGGCAGCCGTAGGTCTCGAAATGACAGCGCATGCTCAATTTCGAAATGATTACCATCAGATAGCGGTTAATCTTCTTGACTTTGAGATACTCGCCGCATTTGACGCATTTGGAATCAGTTTGAATGATCATCTGAATGCAACGAGAGCAATAGATCTGCCCACATGATTTACATTCAGCAGGAGAGTTTTGACAAAAAATATTTGGGATGTTTTGGCAGACTGGATCGATGAGAGTTTGCACAGCAGTTTGGTTGAGGATGTTACTCGTTACAAATTTATCACTTGGAAAGGATGGAATGGCGCTATATATCTCTTTCAGCATATTGCTGCGTGGTTCTTGAAAATTTTATTTTGTGTAAATAAGCGTTATGGGTTCGTACATTCAGATAGTAGGAATACATCAAAAGGTCAATCATTAATCAAAGTTTGTCATGAAAGATGACTGGTATTTGTTAATATAATAATTTCCACCTATTGTTGAATTTGGTTCATTCATACAGGTGTTACTATACTTATTTAAACCGAGCTTAAGCTTTCTTGGCTTTGGAGTCTGTTGTGATCCGATGATCGTTGGGGTACTTTGCACAGATTGATTGGAAACTTGTATCTGAATAGATTGGTAGCTCTAATCCTGGCAGGTGAAATAGGATATTTTTTCTTTGTTTGGCCAAATACAGCACACACTATTCTCCGACCACATTCATATATTTTCTCGCTTGCTCTTTTAATTGCCTTTACAAAAGGGCAATTCGAGAGGATACATATGCTAAGTAACCAAAAACTCGAATAATGAACGCATTACAATTTTTTAGACAAAGTTTGTCAACTTTGAGATTGGTCGAGAAGTTCCAAATTCCAAAATCTCTACGCTGATTTTTTTCAGCATGGGAAAAAATTTAACCGTTAATTAATTAAAAAATGACCAAAATGCGCCATAAATCATGGGAAGATCAGAGCAGAAAGCACTTTTTAAGATTCAACATCCCCTAATTAGTTCTCCACTCCATCTTTCAGCATGAATTGAAAGACCCATAATAAAGCTGCGGCTATGTTTCTTGTCTAATTTCACAGAAGGAAAACAAATTTGCCAAAACAAGATAGATAGACAATATGTTTTGATATACGTTCATCTCAAAACGAAGAAACCGATAAAAAAGAAATCATTGTAAATGCTTCATTTTGATTGTCCTTTTGAGTAGTTGTAACCGAAAATTTGATAATTTTACACCAAAATACAGCCAGTAATCATCAGATAATACAAAAAACTCTTTTGATTTCTTCGAGACATTAGTATCTCATTGTTTAGAAGGTAAAATGAATGAAATTATATTTCATGACCGTTTTCAGAATTTAAAAGACAGACATTTAAAGATTGCTGTTGGTTTTAGAATTTAGCCACTATACGTTCTCGCGAAGATTCGATTAAAATATTGATAACTCTTATTCAATATCAATATCAATCGAATAGTATTTGTTCCAAGCATGGACAACAATTGCGAGGTCTTTGAAGAAAGAATATTCAGACCCTCTTTTGCCCAAGAAAGGCTTGTCAGGATCAACAGCCATCAACCTCAAGTCCTTTCATTGCATGGCGCCTCTGCAGGAAATCGTACAAATATGCAACTACAACTAGAATCTCATAGACCCACTCTTTGGACCCGCTTGAGGAATAGGGTGCAAGTCAGTCTTACCAAAGGAATCGCTCAAGTGAAGGATATCTTTGGATTCTTTTTCAAAAACGATAATAAAACCACTATTGTTGGGTCTTCCAGATTTCCTGATGCCGGCTCTAGATCTCAAAGGTGCTCTTCTTTGGAAACAACAGCTCTTCGAGATAATAACTCAAAGACGATGCTGAGTAAGCGAATAGCGAGGCCTGTGCAGGTTGATCAGGGAGGCAACGCTGCTTATTATGACCACAAGGGTAACGCTTTGACTGGCAATCGATTGGCAAAGAAGCTATTCTGTAATCTCATTCTTTATGAAAATATTGGTAATCTTCTTAGGGATGAAATGTTCTGCTAAGAACAGTTCAGCTTACAAAACGGGAGTTCGATATCCTTTAGATCAGCAATCCGAATCTATCAATGATGACGATGACTACATGGACTCACAAAGATTTCGGAGAAATGGGCAATGTAAGCTTCACTCGATCCGACCAAGCTGATTTTTGCATTCTAAGGTTCAATGACATCAAGATTCTATCAAAAAAATCGACCCAAATCCAGCAAGGTCTTTCTTGAAGATCTTTTGCCTTGCGCTGCCTTTTCGAGACTCTTAAATGAACAGTTTCGACAGTCCCAATTACGAGAAAATAGTCGAAATGAAGGTAATCTAATTCCTTTGTCAACATTGAGATATTTAAAGACCTAGTTTCTACAGCCACTCCAAAGAGACTTGATTTTAATTGCATTGAAAACAACTTCGACCATCAGCTTCGCACTAATAATCTAGTATTTTGTTCAAACAATGAAGAAAAGCTTAAGAAAGTTGTTGAAGATGATTCGTCTCTCGATATCCTTGGAAAGACTGATACGAGCAGTAATAGAACCCCTCAAAAATCTGATGTTAGACAATTTACGCACGGAATGGGTCAACTCAGCAGAAATCAGGATTTATACACTGATTCTGGAAACAATTCAAGCCTTCCAGGCCAACTAGCTAGTAATTATTGGACGTCAAATTAAGTAGTAATCATTAGATATATATATTGCAAGTAAATATCATTAAATATAGATATAGAACTTAGGAAAAATAATCGTTTCAAGTCGCATGCGGATCTGAAGCTGCCTTGAAATAATATCATAAGTATTCTCATAATTATGTTTGTGTATATTCTCTTCGATGTAAATATTAAGATATGATAAAGTTTTCTGTGCATAGAAAAGATAAACCATTGTTTTGAGGGAGATTCGTCAAAATAAACGTTTATACAATAGGGCCATATCAATCGGACATTGGCCCAATGAATCTCAAAGTTTTGCCTAATGTATACAGTTAAATTGGATCGAAATTCAAAAAAGGACTGATATGCGCAGGGATACTGCAACTCACTGAGAAAGAGCTCGAAGTAAAATTTTCTGATGTTTGTCTTATTCAAATATTGGATTGTTAAGAATTTAAGTGGTGGATTTAGGCAAGATTTATAATCAAATCTTTAATTTTTCAAATGTTTGTTAAATTGAATTGCAAAACAAAAGGTAGAGGTATCATTATGATTATTCAAAGCATCTGTTCTCATTCGGTAAGGTGAAATCACTGAAAAGAGTTTTTCCGTAAAAATTTTTCCAAGCCTTCGGTACTTGTGATGTCTTAATTGGGAAACCAATAATACACCAACAATAGTAATAGGTAAAATTTGCTCGTTAATAAAAGGTTATTGCATAGTCTAAGGTGAGTAATTGTCTGGTAATCTGGTAAAAGTGCTATGATTCTCAGAATAATTAATTCACAACGAAAAAACTAACAATTTAAGGTTCCAATAGCTGATCCTTGCGATTCCTCTCTCTATAATAAAACCGAACGAAAATACACACGATAAGTTAAAATTGTCTGTGAGCTTAATACTAATACAGAGAAAAAATTACAAAGGAATGGAGAGTGAATCAAAATACTATTTGAAAGCCAAATGATAGTATTTCATACTTCAGAGCAGATGAATCACAAAAACTAAATTTAACTAAAATTATTTCCTATACGAAACTCAGAAACTAGATCCTACTAATTAATTTTTCTGCATTTCGTATGTGAATTACGCATAGAAATCTAAACACCAAGGAAACTAAAGAGAATTTTTTGATGCGTTTGTTACTTAGATTGCTATTTGAAATCACAAAATTTCGTGAAGCTTAAATGAGAAGCTGAGACAACACTAAATTTCTATACACTTCTTTACGATCAACACAAATATATCACATTGAAAAGCCAACATCTCACACTACAGGACCGGATTCCATACTTCCAATAATTAGGAAATTTCAATAATAAACGTACTAACTTTCTCCATTTTGAGCCTGCTCCATTGGCTCTGCTACCCCAACAAAAGTTGCCGACTCTCTTCTTGCTTGTGCATCAACAGACCATTCTTTTCGACTCCCTTGGAGATTATAACGGAATGTATCTATCGCAATCGGGGAGCTGGCTCTGACCTCTTCACGAATGGCAGGCTCGTTTAGAATATCTTTCTCAAGGTCAATCGAACATTGTAACGTGAAGTTCTCATCGACATTAAAATCGTCATCATGCTTAAATAAACTCAGCGTTGTTTCATGATTTGTGCGAGTTTGATCAGCATCTATGGCCAAAGAATGAGATGTCCCGGATCTAGTTGTCACCATCGATTTTCTGAGAACTGAATAGCTTTCATCAATAAGTTTTGGAGTTTTGATGATCGGTGGCGTTGACAAGTGCGCGCATATTTTATTAATCTCTCTTATCGTTGATTCCGCCTAATTCAATAATATTAAGGTTAGTAACCGGTAATACTACTATGGTCTTATCATTACATTGGTATAGTCGGTGAACCGTACTGCTCCATACTCAATTTTCTTCTTAACTAATTGAAAGAAATTCGTCATTGAGGCGTATTGGTCTTTCAACTTGCTGTTCTCAGCTTTCAAGGCATCAATCTCTCGAGCTGAGGCATTTTGTTCTAATATTTTTTGCTAGGTTAAATTAATATAATTGCTCATCCAGGCAACAAATTTTGTTTACATTCAGCTCGTTTTTTAGGGTTTCTTCACTAACTTTCAGCAGCTCAACCTCAACTCGAAGCCGGAGAATTTCTCTCACTTCTTTTGAGTGGACTACATGATAAGGCTTCAGAGGACTGATGTTTTCTATGTTATCGGCTGGACGCAAAGGACTTTTTTCTTTTTCCTCTTCAAATAGCCCAGAGAAATCTTGTTTTTCATTCGGTTCGGTCGACAAAGCACAAGGTTCTGTATTCAAAGCGCACGGTTCCGTTTCCTTTGTAGAGATATCATCCATCAGGTTATTACGCGAAATCTCCAAGTCATTGGTTTGATTTATGGCAATCTCACCAGCAAAGCTCCTTTGTTTGACATGACCGTATGATTTAAAATCTCTTTTGGGGCTAGAAAGTGCAGAAAAACGGGATTTAATGTCGAGGAGACTCTGGTTTCCATCGAATCCAGTTTTGACTCTCCTTTTGGATTTGACCGTTAACGATTAATTACCTTTAAATTTATGATTTACTTTTTATTGCTGAAGTGAGTAGTTGTTAGCATCGTGTTAGTCGCACGTGCTTTTACTTTTGGAATCAACGCTATATTAGATCCAGGCTCTTGAAGCTTCTTATGCAAATCTGCAAGTCTGAATTTCTTTAAACAGAGATTAGCGAAAAAAATAAAAATGATGTGATTTACCACTAAATTTCTATTGAGACTAGGTAATGGACCTTCTGGAGGGGACTTATCGAAAGGGTCCATTAGCTGGCAACTTAAAATGGAGTCGAGTAGCAGCATTGAGTACAAGTTCCTGTCTTGTTTGAAGTCGAGATTGGAGCTATTTTGACCGAGCTTTTTGATCCATTGATCGACTTTACTTCTCTTATTCTTATCGAATACGCAGGAATACTTCTGAATCTGAAGAACTGCAACTGAAAACTGCTCATCAAGTCTTGTGAAAGGATCCTTCAGTGTTAATGGTTGATGATTTGACATTGTTTTCTTCATTGTAGCTCTGAGGGTATTGCGAATTAATTTTCAGGCAATAAATTTTATTAAGATTTGGTAAGATTTTTGCTTTAACCTGCAACGAGCTGGGTTCTATAATCCATATAGAATAAGAGGAAAAATTAATGTGTCTTGTATTAATATGAGTGGGTTTATGCTAAAGAGAGAATGTAGTAAATTTTCTTAGATGAACTGCCTCTCATTTGCTGAGCATGAATACCGGTAGGCTTTTATCATATGTTGTCTCGAATTTCTAATGTTCTTTTAGGAAGGAGGTAACACAATCGATAGTGATTCTAAGATCCGAAATTAAAACAATAACCGAAATGAGAAACAAGATGTCTCTTCGAAATAATTAGCACAATCGATGGATTATCGAATATCTTCTTCTCTCAACATCACTTCACGTAATAGGGAAGGCAGGCAATAACATCGACTCGAAAATGATTTTATGTCTTCATTGAAACAAATCATTAATGAAATGCTCAGTATTCTCAAGCAATTTTGCATTACAAAATCCAGCTTCAATACATTATTGCTATTTTATTGTGAGCTTTTTATTTTAATCTTTAAACCCTGACTCTTCGATCCTCTACTTTGAAAAAAAAGTTTTCTCCCATGAGAACTTCCAAACATTCTGCAAGACTCAGCGTCTCAATGAATAAAATCAACGATTTCAAACCTGATACCAGAGAAAGCGGATTCTCTTTAACAGGAACGAACCTGCAGCGTTCATCGTCAATCCCTGATAAACATGACACTGACTTTGTAGGTGGCATCCTCTCTAGTAAGGCTTCGAACAGACTTCCAAAGCTCTACACCGCAGAACTCTATAATAACTATTCGAATAAGCTCCTGAGCGCCAAGCAGAAGTTTTCAATTCTCCAACAGCAGTTACAAAAAGGAACAGAAGCACCTCAGGAAGTACCTCTTCGTGCTCTTGTCAAGCAAACTGAAGAAGTCCTCTCAAAAACTTACTCCATCAAATATTTCGGGATAAACAATGACCAGATAGGCATTTTATCTCAGCGCGTCCCTATCAAGTCCCCAGCAAAAGCAAAATTTTTTGTATCCAGCAGCCGAAGAACTGAAAATAATGCTTCAATGGATAAACTCAATAGCCCGCAACACACTAGCGCGATGAACGGCGTCACCTTAGACTTATACAACAATCATAAATTAGCCACTGATCCTTCAGCAGGAAAGAGAGCAAGCTCTCAGCCGAAGCTGAAAGGTGCTGGAGGTGAGCACAATCAGCCAGGTATCAAGTGGCAGAATGAGAGTGATTATCATGAACAAAATGATTTTCAAGAAGATAATGGCTATCCTAATGGCGTGTCACCAATCGATGCTCCATTCGGGCAGAAAGAAAGCAAAGCGCATCCAGAGGAATACGACGTTTATGTTGTTAATAATTATTTTATACCAAAGCAATTACATTCAGTCCGGAATAAACAAAAACGATCGATTAATGTGGAACAGCTAGAGGAGGTCATTGATCAGCAACTGAAAGCTCAATCCAAAAAAACTCCAACACAAGAGAAAATACCAGCGAATTATGATAGACTAGCGAGAGGGGTTTCAAAAGTCAAGCGCACGATGTTGGGGGCGGTGATACCGGCACATAAGAGTGAGGGTATGCCGTCACAAGAGATGATTATCGAATCTGACAAATTTAAAACGCATGAGTTGAAAACACTGCTGGCTGAAAAAAACGCTCTTTCTTATGCCAAACTATTGAATTCTTTAGAAAATCCCGAGGTAATTGACCAAGGGAAGAATCAGAGTTTGTTGGAGCAAGTTTTTGGAGGTCAGAGAAAGAGGAGTGCCAGGAACTCGAGGAATTCTTCGCAGATTGAACCGAGTGGGTTAGAAATTATTGGTGATGCGAGTAAAAATATTAAAATTAAAATCGAAAATGACAGCTCTCTTTTTCAAAAGTATGCGAAAATAGCGACTAAATATATCGATGAATATAGATTGCCACAAGTCTAAGTTTATATAACGCATTCATTTCTTCTGTTTAACTAAGTGTATTGTTTAATTTGAGTTTTTATTAAACAATGTGGAGCCAGCATATTTAACTCGTATGCTGCGCAAAGATGAATCTCTTACCTTTCAGGCAAAATTTTCCTGTTTTTTCTAGCAATTCCCACGTTGATTTCAGGTAAGGAACTTTTAAATATTATATGTATCGATGAGCCGATGAGCTAATCCCTTAATGTTTTTCTCTTGAGATAATAAAGCTCGCTGACTAATTTTAAAATCCTCTCTGTACTTATTTCGTATGATTCTAAACTCTCAAGAAAACTGGATGTAGTCTAGAGCCTGATGCTAAGCACATTTTAAAAATGCAAATTATTGTAATAAGCTACCTATCAATAATCTAAATTGAACGAAACCAATATTCTAAAGATAACAAAATTATATTGGAATAGAGTCAATAAATAATCAGAATCAATAGAGTGCGAGTTTAACAGGGTTTCATTAAGGCGATTTCATTGCTTGTTTCTCATCCAGAATGAATTAGTTCGCCAAGAAAGTTAAAAACCTTACCTCTCTTTGCATGTTCTCTCTTCTCCTAATTTGCAGGCCGCAGCCCAGCATACAGTTAGTTGAGACTATAACCTTTGTTTTGAGAGTCTCTAGCATATTTCAGCCTAACTTCCTTATGGAAGATAGATCTGAATATTATGAGCACAATTTACTCCTTTTGAATTTCGAGAAAAACAATTTAACAAATAGTTAATAAATCGTCAGCAAGGAGCATAGTTCCAAAAAATGGCCGACCTAAAACTCGAGAAGAAGCCATCTTCCAAAGGTAAATTCATATGTTCCACCGTCAAAACCTTTAACCTTTCATATTTTGTACGTTCTAGTGCGCATATCCACAGATAAGGAACTCGATACTGTTATCGAAAGTTACCGTCAAGCTCATAAGTCTGATTTCTTTTGGGTGGCTGGATTATTCTTAGTCGGAGCCTCCATTCTCATTGTTCTTTACTACACCGTCCCTTCAGAGGAAAAGTAAAACCAATATGATCGTTTGACACGGATCTTCTAATTGGAAAATCTGCAGAAGTGCCACTTTCTCCTTTAAATTCCCTCGCAATATTGAGGATCTCAGAGCTCTCGCTGACCTCGCAAAGAAATACTATCAGAGCAATCCTACTTACGTTACAGTTTTGTATGTCTATCTCTATATCTTGTAAGACGTTACATCATGACCTTGCTTTAACTATAAACCTCTAGCCTTCAAACATTTGGTATTCCAGGACCAGCAATATTGGGAATTATCGGCGGCGCTCTTTTCGGAGGAATAAAAGGGTTTATTCTCGCAGATATGGTAAAGTAGACGAATTTCACATGGCCTTATTGGATAGTGTGCAACAATTGGAGCTTGCACTTGCTATTTCTTTTCATCGGTTATCAGCAAAAGTATCGTGTTGAAATATTTTCCAGGACTCCTGAGAAAATTTAACAAATTTGTAAGTCTATCTTCTTTTTCCAGCCTTTGGCAAGTTGCTAACTATTAATCAGATGAACAATCATCAAGATCATCTCATATGGTATATGCTTTTCCTGAGAGTGACACCGCTCCTACCAAATTGGTTCATTAATTATGCCTCTCCTATCGTTGGAATGCCCTTCAAGCACTTTATAGTAGGAACTTGCCTTGGTAAGCAACTATCTTCAGAGTTCTCTGAATTCTTGATTTACACAGGTTTGCTGCCTAACTCTTTCATCCTCGTGAGAACAGGCCTTTTACTCCACGAAGTTACTGAGTTCGGACTTAATTTCAAGGTATTTGCATCTTATTCATTGTCCAGTGATAATATGATGATTTTACATTCAAGGCGTTCCTTTTCTTGGCTGGATTGGCGTTGTTGATGTTGGTACCAACTTTGATTTCAAAGAAAGAAGACAAGAAACTTGAAGCTGAATTGAAAAAGGACAAAGCTGAATAACTAACTGTCTATAGTGTTGATTTATCTACAGCTGGATGCAATGTACAAGGAAAGATGTGCACAATTTATATGTAAATAGTCGTCACATTCATTCAAAATAGCAAAAGATAAAACTTTGTCCCCATCTACAGCTCAGAGCTGGAGGAATTTGTAAAAGTTTGATGAAATTTGGTACTGAAGGTAAAGTAATGCTGTGCGGGTGTTTAAGTCTAAATGATAATGAATAATTGTAATCTGCTACCGACATAAAATTTATCTCCAGTATCCGTTTTGATGTCACTAAATAATAATAGATTGACAACTTCGTAATCGAAAAGAGCATTTGGCATTCTCAGCAATAACTGATAGTCTTAAAGCAAGGTTTCAAAACAGGAATGATAAGGGAGAATCCCGTTCTTCTTAGTTGATTTTATTGACAATTGAATTCTTTAAGTAGTGTTTCATCGATTCAACAAAATGTTTTTACTCGAATAAGCTCTCAACTTAAGCAAATTTAAGATACTCGCTCAATCTGTAAGACTTTAATAACGAAAATCGAATCAAAAGAGCCGCCAACAAAAAAATGTATCTTTGAGACCAATGTTTATTGTAATTGCTAAGAATTCTAAATTTATCCGTTGTTCTTATGGGAGATGTTAGTTAGACCGATTATTTTGAGAAATGGAACACGAAAAGAATGCATTTCAACATACGGTATCGAGACCACCCCCACTAAAGGTATTTACTCACTTTAAATTCGAATCCCGTGAAATTAATCGCGTTGAGCTGAAGTTAATTGAGTTAATTTGGATTTAAGTTTTAATTTCTTTAGGAATTCAACTTATCAGGATGCGCACTTGACTTTTTATAATTATTTTAAATAGCAATCTAATTATCTAACCTTACCGAAGCATGTCAAAAACAAAAATTTCAAAGTGATATTCATTATTGCCCTTTCTCATCTAATTAATACCATCATTTCTAATTAGCCTTCAAGATGATCAGAGAAGAAACGCGATCCTTCACGCCGTACTCTTATTCGTTTTTCCAATTTCAGCCTTTTACACCTTGATGGGTATACTTCCTTTATTTTCTTCTAATCTAACATTAAATTGTCAGAATGGCTTCCTGTTTGGGGTCTCGCGAACGAGTCGAACAAGTTCGAGTATTCATTGGTCTTTGCTGGATGCACAATCTTGCTGACCTTGTACCATTTCATTCACGAGAAAAATTTAATACTTCGAGACTTTAATCTCGAGATGGAAGCTGTCACAGGTCCAGTCTAAACTGGGTTTTGTATTGTTTTTCAAATTTCTACGTGAGTTGTGAATGCTGCTTAAGCCATTGAATGTTTTGAAGCATATTCTACTTTTTTTAGTGAATGTCACTACTCAATGAATTTTGAAATTGCTTTGCACACCTCTACATCCATCCTAAATGACCTTAATAGCTTGTTTGATTTGGTTAGAGCTTGTTTGATTCGGTTAGTGCTGGTTTGATTTGGTTAGTGCTGGTTTGATTTGGTTAGTGCGTACTTGATAATAAAATTTTGATCGTGGTGTCGTGTTCTCGAAATATCGATCAAATCGACTTGGATATCTCTCCAGTGAAATTTAATAATTTTAAGTGATTTTCACTGTCGGTCAAATCCAATTGAGGACTCTTGGGTCTGTCAAACCGCAACATTTTACTCTGATAGGCTGTCACCTGAGCTACTTAGGCGGTCTATTCGCACAGATGTCCGCTCGGGGAGAAACCATTTTTTTTCTCCAGACGAGAAGATCTAAAAAAGGAAATGTAGCTGTTTGATAGACCATTGCGAATTCAGAGTAGATGAGTGCCATTTTGGGTATTAAACATTATTTCAATATGAAAATCTCTGAAGAGCTCACAAGAAATCGCAACATACAGAGGCCCTGTAGAATAACAAAGTGAGAGCTCAAAATGAAAAAAATTCGAAGTAGATGAGTTCTATGTCAACGATTTCCAATCGTAAAGATTCAAATCGCTTCTCTCGCTTTACCAGGCTTATGAGTCTTTTTCTTGGATTTCAACAAAAAATTTCGTGAAAATTTCGTACATATATAATGAGATATGCAGAGCGACCCTCTCATTTCTCTTATTTCGATGTATTATTTGATAATTCAATGCAGTATTCTCTTCATAATAACAAATGTAGTACAAAATATCAACTATTAACTTACTACCTCTACAACAGCAAATTTCGTTTTATTTTTTAAAGAATCTCTTCCCAGCAGCCTGAGTTTGCGGTCTTACGGCCGTTTCAAACGTCACTACCTCAGTCTTAGTATTTCGGCGAGATGCTGACGACATCGCACCATCTCCCTTTCTTTCCGTTGTCCGACCAGTTTCAAATCCACTAGTCGATTTTTCATTTGGACTCGTCATCATTTGCGTTCCCACCGTCGTAGATTTCACAGTCATTGCTGTCATCGCTGAAGGACTCTTGAGATGATGTACGCGTGGCGTATTAAGTTTAGATATCGGAATCTGAGGCAGATTCGGTATCGAAACTTTCTTTTTAGGAAGCTTGAGATCCTCCGTAGATCTGACTTCAGTAAGAACTCTTGGACTTTTGATAAATTTGAGATCGCTTGTAAACCCACGAGAATGTGTTTTTGCTTTGAGATCTGTGTGAGGCTTATTCGCTGTCTGAGGTCGTGAGTCTTTTTGCGATATTGTGCTTACGAAGAGCTTTTGGTTGACAGTCTGCCGCTCTCGTGGCTCTTTCAAGACATGCGGCTCAAATGTTTGCGGTTTTACTTTACGTTTCTGGGCATATGCGAGGAACTGTGTCGAATCATCATCGCTTTCTGTTGTTTTTTTTCTTTCAGTCATCACAGGTCGGCCCCAATCCATATCCAACGCAATTTTCCTGTTAAATTCATCAACATTCCTATGCAATCCCACAGATATCCTTTCTTCAGTCTGTTTCGTGACAATTTCGCCTTCAGGATTACGCTCTTTTTAAATGATTCAGATTAGACTATGCTATTGTCCTTAACAATTGATCGATTACCATAGGCAGAGACGAGATCATGTATCTCTTGAGCCCTTTTTTGCTCCTCTTGCACCATCTTCTGAATCATGATCTTCTGTTCATGTCTAGCCTTTCGTTTTTGCTCCTCTTTCTTTTCTGCGGGGTCTTCAACCTTAATTTCCGCGAACAGTTTGACAAGTTTGTCCTGATCGTACACTTTGATTGGAGTTTTTTTCTCTTTGACCACACTATCTTGATTCTAGTCCATTTATATTTCCTGTCAATACGGATTCTTTTCAAGATATAACAATTACCTGAGAATACGCTTCAGTTAGCTGCCTTGTTATCTTGTCTTCTTCTTTACGAATGGCGTCTTCTAATACATGATCAACGAAACCTGGTTCAGCTGTTAATCTTTGATAATGCTCTTTTTGCTGCTCCTGCTTCCCCTCGATTATCTGTAAGTATTCCTGCTTGCTCATTTGATTCGGACGCACTATCTCAGGTCCTATTTTCTGAAAACCTTTCATTGAGAGTTTCACACCCATAGTCGGCTAATCAATATCTCATTAGAAATTTTTGTAACTCTTCACTCACGTCAAGGATTTCCTGCAGAGCAGGAGTTTTCGGATAAACAAATTCAGTCTTTGTGTTTTGAATCTTGGTAAAACGGTTCGGAGAGCCATAAATCTTGGGAGTGGCTGGCCCTTTCGCATCGAGAGGCTTGGGAACCTTTGGAATGATAATTAGTAATTTCATCGGTTATCTAGAAATACATGTGCAACTTCGCGTATGACTCTCACAGGTTTTTTTGTATTGACGTAAGGTTCGATGGCGGTGTCAGGTAGAGTTTCAACGTCAGGTGGCCTGATCAGCATGATCTTGCCATCATACTCGTAGGTGTATTCTCGATTGTAGTATCTCCTATCAATAAGCTTTCTCGTTTCTTCACGCTCTTGGTCTTGCAAAATGATTTGCCTCTTGATTTCTGCTTCATCGTGCCGTTTCTTACTCGCGATCTCACGTTCGAGTCGCTTTTGATCAGTCACAGGATCATCAGGTTCAGGGTCATGCTCAGGATCATGAGCTTTGAGTATTTCGAAAACTTCTTTTGGAGCTTTAATCCTAGCGGATTTCGCACGCGCTTTAGCTGACTGTGTTTGCGTTTTTTGGGGTCCCATGCTGTCTAACAGAGTACTGAACGCACTGAACTGCATGCTGGAGGGTCCACCAGCTGTACCTGGTCTTTTTCTGGGTGACCAAATCGAATTGCTGAGGTTCATACTCCTCGGAGATCCAGAATCGTGGCTCTTTTTTTGGTTCTCTTCCGTTTCAGCCCGAAATTGTGCTTTCAAGGACAAAGCAGCCCAGGAGTCTAAGACTGGTTGTTCCTAAAGAGAATATCTGAATTATGAAGTGTTCAATGGATTGCATTTTACTGGCTGTTCCTCTTCAGTCCAATAAACCAGAAGAGTATCAATTTTTTCACCGGTATCATTTGGAAATACATGCTGAAATATTACATTTTCCGTTTCTTTTCGCTGAACATGGGCAAGATGGTGAGGTACATGGGTCATTAAGTACTTTCCGTAGAGGCGCTTCGCTCCGCGCTCTACGATTTTGTCAACGACGTAATTTGCAGCTAGGACTGTTTCATGATTTTGTTGGAAGAGTGTTTTTGACTGCATCGTCCCAATAATAATTAACTTTATTTTCTGCTGTTAATCAAATAGAAAGATGCAACTGCAATATCTGGGGCTACTGGTTCTTTGCAAGAGAGAGGGAGAAGACATATTAAGTTAGGTAAAGAGTGAAAGTGTTACCATACAATTAGAATATGAGTTGTTTTTACATTCGAAAAATCTTGGAGTTTTTAAATTTGAAACAGCTCTGTTCAGAATGAAAATTGCTTCGCAATATAGGTTCGAATTATCTTTTTTTTATTGATTGTTACAGTTGAAGGAGATAACCCACACATTTTAGCAGACGTAACATGCATTTTAGCCAGGCTTACGGATTTTCTACTTTGCGTGAATCTGAGGTTTATTTTGACTTTTCTGTATTTAAATCATTTTCAACAGCGTGAATACTTTCTACATCATCTATGATAAATTTAGTCAAATATGCTGCATAAAATTTCTTCAACATCGAATCCAAGGATTTTTTGCAAATTATTTGAAGAACAACTCTAAAGTGAGTGATCTATACTCTCTTTGTCACAATATTGTATTGCTGGTTCAAACGTTTACCTTCCTGGTATTTAACCAACTTAGATTTGAGTGCATTGATGCTTATCATTCTGAAGAAGTAGAATTAGTGTCAGTAACTTCAATTATGAAATTACCAATCAATTCCAAGATTTGATAAATTTGTTGGAATGACATCATCTAGAAACAGAGCTTCGCTGTTAAATAGTGCGTGCGCTTCAAAGAGAGAACTAGTTCAATTCTTTTTAATTAGGGATGAATAGGCAATGACAGAGATTATGTTTTTTCAGGAAGATATCTGCGTATGCTTTCTTGCTTTACTAATTCTTCTCTTTTTTTCCCCCCTTGATCCTCAAAATGACGGTTTGAATGAGTTGTCACGGTTATCATCATCATCGATAAATCATACTCTGACAAATTTGTCACTATTCAGCTTATTCCTGATGTTCAAATGAAGTACAAAGAACTTTAATTTTTTGACGATTTTTATAATTTCTATTATCTTCTAAGATTGTTATGACGTTACCTCAGAGTGCTAAATTCATATTTCAAGATTATGGAAAGATTGTAACTTTAGATCTGCCTAACAAAGTGGTATTTGATGACCTGAAGATGAGTTTTACAAGGATGCTTAATGTCAACTTTTTTGCGAAAAAGCTTGAATTCTATCTCCCTGACTCAAATTATCCTATAGATTCATCAAGAACGTTGGGAGAAGTAATTGGTCAGACAGCGACGAATATTGTATTTATCGTCAAGATTGGGGAAACCGGAGCATAATTGTTGATAAAATCAACAAGTAAAGAAAAGAATTGCAAATAAGAGCAAGGGAATCAAGTTGCTTTTTTTTTTTGGTTTTTTTTTTGTTTTGTTTTGGCCTGTTATTTATAGTCAGTTTTATTGTTGATATCCATTTTACATTTTATATATCTCTCTCCACTACTTCATCATTTGCTTATCTAACCGAAATCTAAAGCTTGCTTTACGTATATATTATTCAGAGAGGCAATGCTAAATTCAAGAAGTTAAAAATTTCACATTTGATTTTACTAGCTTTAATGTGTGAAATTGGGAAGGATCTGTATGTGGCAAGGCCCAACTAGAACTCAACAAGAAGCCATTGGAATATTCTTATTCCTCGTTTATTTGGCTATAGTTAATGAATCTTTTATAGTGACCTTACCAGTCAATGTTAAGACAAATTAGTCTGGCCTCTCTTGCTGTCTTATCGTCAGACTTACAACATTAGCGTTCAATTTTCAATCAATTAGATATCGCGAATGATAATGGGTTAAGAGGTGTAGCAAGACCTCACTAAAAGCAAACTTTTTTAGATTCTTCATTGCTACCTTTCGGACTTATTAATATTCTATCCTCAGAAACTTTGAAGCAGAAAGAGAGGGGAAAAAAACTGATCTTCTTGGTTTCATCTTGATTTTGTTGAAGTTTATCATTTATAAGCAAAATATAAGATTGAAAAGAAATGATTTTTCCCAGACAATTTATCACTATGGATCACTAAAAAGAGTCGGTGTTTGATGACAGGATGGAGCTAAATCATCGCCGAATGCAACAAAAGAAAAAGGGTTGCACATCAGGGATTCGAAACCAAGAACTTCGGGACTTTCGTTTCATTTTGATTTTCAATTAAGATGGTGATTATATATGAAGCAAAATGAGAGGCACAAACTCATCGATTGAATGGCAACGATGTTTTTTCATTTTGAACATATGATTTTCTCAAATTCACTTTCTTGAGAAAATGTAGTAACGTAGGCTCAATTGGCCGAGCACTCATCCATACTCATTGAGTCAAGAGAAAATGTAATAAGAAAATTAGAATAAGAAAGATGCTATAGAAGTTAGCAAGGCGTACAATTTATTGATGATAATTATTACTCTTTTTTTTTTCCTCTCTCCAAAAAATTCTTATCCACCTATTTTCAACCATGTAGTAAAGCTCTTTCTTGGGAAAAGTTGGCTTTGTTGATGAAATTATAATCAGCGATCACAACTCACCTTGCATGCTTGGAAAGTAAGTGAGACAATTGAAGTTCAAGTTTCGTTGATCTTTTTTCTTTCTTCAGATCTTTTCTCTTTTTTTTGAAGATTCAGCCATTCTCACGGCTCCATGAATACATATGAGGCAACGATAGATAGAACTCTATGAACTCATGAGCGAATCGTTTGAGAAGATCGAATAATCTGGTGATTTCATACCATCATCTCTTCGTTACTGAGAGTGTTGCTCACATCATTTCCTTCACAATCTTCGAAGACAAGGTTCGGGTCTACAAATTTTGCTCCATCATGAGAAGCCAACTGCTTTTGAATTTGAAGAAAACGAATCACTTTTGTTTCTAATTTATTTAACAGCGAACGTAGAATAATGAATTTAAAATGTGGAATTTCGTTGAGTTTCACATCTAAAGAAAGCGAAGAAAAAGAAACAAAGAGAAGAAAGTCCTTAAAATAGTCATTGGCGAGGGACCGATTTCCTTAACGTTGCTCTCGATACGCATCGAGCTCTCAAAATTTAATAGAGTTATTTTCAGCGTTTATGATCTTTTTATCAAATTATCCCCTAGAACTTGGGCAAAACATTGCGTAATTCGCTTCAGTGTCCAAATCAAGTATAGGCTGCTCCGTGTCTCCTTTTAACTCCGAGAATTTCGCAAGGCATTTAGCCCTTCTCAATAATGCCAATTTTATCATAATGGGTAAGAATGTTGCTTGAAAATCGCTTTTTTCAGCAACAGAGGACTAATATATTACAAGTGTCTTCTCTGACACGGTTCTGTGACCCTATTGAGGGAAAAAAAACCTATTCTTACATTAATATCAGTCTGTAATTAATCAAGCATCATGAAAGTTTTATTTGAGAATGGCAATGTATTCTCATTATGCACCAACGGAAAACTTAAAAAATTCTTCATTGAGTTCAATTCTGAAATTAAAGCTATTCTTGAAGTAATTTATTTTGACAATGTCAGACAAAATAGACAACGTCAGGTTCATCTTTCAAGAATTCGGTAAGTTCGTGACAATGGACTTATCACGCAAAGTGGTGTTTGATGATTTGAAAATGTCCTTTACCAAAATACTAAACGTATCTTTCTTTGCAAAAAAGCTGATTTTTTACTCATCGAACTCCCAAATACCGATTGATACTTCAAGAACCTTTGGAGAGATAATAGGGCCAGGAACTCCACCGACAAAAATCGAGTTTCAAGTTAAAATCGAAGAAACTGGAGCATGAGCAGCTAATCAGACAGAGGAAATGCATACAATAATGGAAGAACCGAGTGATAATTCTGTGGCGTTTTGAGTTAACAAGCACTTCACCCATTTATCAGAAATCGCGTGCATATCAAATCGAAGAATCCTCTGTATAAATCTTGCTGTTGTATCACTATTTTGCGAATTTAATGCAACATCTTGATATTCTTGTTCTGCACACATCCGGAAATAGAATCTCAGAAAATAATATGATTGTTATGATACAAAGGTGACTTGCTCGTTCTGTCATGAATTTATATTGGATCAATCAATTCTCTGCATTACAAATTCAGTGGGTCCTCAATTAGAATGATAGCTTCTTCATTAAACTCACCGATAATCATGGATAAGTAAAAAGCAACAAAGCTACCCTTTGTTATGTATCTGCAACCAACATTTTTTGCTTATTGATACTCTGTGAATTCATTTCTTCAGGCTTGACTGATAGAACAAAGAATTATCTATTGTGATTTGATTTCACAACAATACTGATGTTCACCTTCAATACGACAAAGTGATAATGGATAGTATCTCTTATTTATGCTAGCAAGGACATTTTCGCTGATTTTGTATTACAATGCTGCATCATGGGAATGAACTTTTTCGATTGATGCTTGATTCGAATCATTTCGAAAATGAAGTTTTCTCTGGAATAAAGCATCCTCAACATTTGTTACAATCCATCAAATCAATTGATTTTGCATCTTATTTAGTTTCGAAAAAATTAATTTCGAACTAGTTAACATTTTCTCTGAATAAACTAATTTAACTTATACCCTCTCTCTCAGTTAGGAGCTCTCTGGTTCGAAATATATTTGTTGCAATTTTTTTATATGAACCAGAAATTTTCAGAGAAATCATTGTTCCTTCGCTACAAAGATGATCAGTAAACTTCGTACAAGCTTTATTCTAGTAATATTTTTCTCATTTTTGTTGAAAATCTTAAAGTTCTAATTAATCTAAAACTCACTCTTTAAAAATTTCTGATAAAGTAGGAATGACGGATAAAATAGACAACGTCAGGTTTATCTTTCAGGAGTTCGGTAAGTTCGTGACAATGGACTTATCTAGAAAGGTGGTCTTCGACGATCTGAAGATGAGCTTTACAAAGATTCTGAATGTTAGTTTTTTCTCCAAAAAGCTCATATTCTTTTCATCAAACTCACAAATATCTATTGACACCTCCAGAACCTTTGGCGAAATCATTGGCCCAAACACTCCTTCGACGAAGATCGAATTTCAAGTGAAAATAGAAGAAACAGGGGCATAAATTCTCAATAATAATATTAAATGAATTTATCGCCATTTTTCAAGGATCGTTCTCTATTAAGAACCTAGAACAGGCCTCATTGTTGTAAAATCTATAATACTTTCTTGTTGTTGTCTAATTCATTTCATCTCGTGTAAATTTCTTCAGACAACAACAGAAAAATAGTTAAATTGTGGCTCTTTCATGCACAAACAAGCATAACGAACTGCCTATTGATTTGAAGTTAGACAGTAAAATTTTAAAAACGAGGATTTGAAAAATAGCACTCAAAACTCAAATGAAAATTCAGAGTTTTGATAATCAGGTTGCATTCTGAATACCCTTTCATATGAATTTAAATTTGAAGAGCTCTTCCTCTAAATTCCAGAAGAGATATTTTAAATTAATAATGCTTTTCCATATATTTTTAGGCTTGATTCTAGCCGAAGGCAGATAAAGAGGCAAACACTTGAATTTTCTTACCTACACTATCTGAAGAAATTAAATCATCATTAATAATAAAAATGACTCTGGAAGCTACAAAATTTTTCAATTTATATTATGCGTATAGGCATCTGTTGATTTCTGATCATATTTTTTGAAAATTTGAGAAAGCTAGTCCTCCTAGCTCATTTTCTATTCCGAAAAGCCGAAATGGTGTAAGTTTGTGAGTGTAACAAGAGCCGCCTTGATAATCGAATAAAGGATCGCATTTCGACATCTGATAAATGTACTATCTCGTTATTTCTTTCGAATGTGACGTTACCAGTGATAATAAGCGCTCTTTTGTTAAGATCGTTAGAAAATAGTTTTACAGTGACTGAGACACAATCTGAAGAGATACCCAATGAATTTCGTGATTTCGTTGTGGCTAAGTTTCCAACAATTTAGAAGCAAATGCGAAGACTAAGATTGCTTTTCTGATAATAAATTTAATCAATTTTTTTCAAGAATAGGTACTGCTTCGATCTAGACATGAGAAGTCATCAGAAATGGTATGAGATTTTATGAACTTTTACTATAAGCATGATGAGCAACAGCGAATTTCATACAAGCCTTCAATCCTGAAATAATTTATTTCTGATAAGAATTAGAATGACCGATAAAATAGACAACGTCAGGTTTATCTTTCAGGAGTTCGGTAAGTTCGTGACAATGGACTTATCAAGAAAGGTGGTCTTCGACGATCTGAAGATGAGCTTTACAAAGATCCTGGGCGCTAATATTCACGCCGAGAAACTCATATTCTATTCATCAAGCTCACAAATATCTATTGACACCTCCAGAACCTTTGGCGAAATCATTGGCCCAAGCACTCCTTCGACGAAGATCGAATTTCAAGTCAAAATAGAGAACAATTCTGCCTAAATGGCGCTCAAGAAGAGAAAATGGCCAAGATTTGATTACAATCTCAAGTGATGATTGCACTACTGAAGCCAAATATCCCACATCTACACGTCAGTGCCAGACTTGTACATGCTTGCCTGTAAAATGTATGCTTATATGAAAGTTTCCGAATTGCTAGTTTTCTTATATATCTGATAATAAATGATTATTTCTTCTTGAGAAAGAAATGGCTTTTACTTTAGGCTCTTCATAATTTTTCGAATTTGATACAAGTGATTATTTTTTGTTGTTTCTCTCATCTTACAAATGAGGGGTAGAAAATATTAAGTGATTAAAACAGTAAGATACAAAGATTATATATCTCAACAAGAACAAATTAAATAAACAAAAAAAAAAACAAGGAGAAAGCTATCTTCTTTACATTTGAAAAGACATTATATTAGCAAATCATTGACATGACAATTAAATCATCAATTCAGCTCAAGACTTGGAAGATCATCGATATTAAATTCTTCATCAAAGTCCAGATCCAGTACTTTCTCATTACCACGGCTCAAATTCCCAACTACAGATTGAACATTCTCCATCTCTTTCAAGACAGATTGCAAACTCAACCCTTTAATGTCCGCATACAATTTACAAACCAACTGCGGCTCCACTTCTTTATTCAGATCATAAAACAACGAGTCAATATCTCCCAGATCATCCGGTATGTTTTTATCAGCGTTTCGTCTTCTTATCTCTAAGTCCTTGGCTGAAATCTCTTGAATCTTCTTCATGGCTCCATTCTATTAATTTCGTGAGCAAATATACAAAAAAGAGTTTTGAATGCTTACAAGAAATTCAAAATTCTTTCTGAAATCTGAGTAGGAACTCTCAATACATGCAGTTAGCTTGAAAAACACCTCTTTCGTAATGCAGGCTGATTTTTTCTGCCAATCAATTTCCAGCCCAGTTATTTTTGAATGAGGTAAATCCGTAAACATTTGAAATATAGGAAGAATGTGATGGTCTTCTTGCAGCTGCGAGCTCGCCAAGTCATTCATATATTTGTGCAGCTCATGATCTAAATACAACGAATTCATAAGTATATTTTCCAAGGAGACGAGTTACTTGATGAAAAGCAGTGTTCTGATGTAAATGGTACTTCAGTCTGTTGGGAAATACTTTAGAACCCGTTAGTTATAAGAAATCATTACTTTGAGCACTTGATTCCAGTCCAGTTTTGAAATAATATTACAAACGTAGGTCTTATAGAACATTTCAGCCTTGTAGATTTGTATTTTCTCGAGTTGTGTTGTTGTGCGAAGAGGAAGAATGGCCGATAGATGCCGGAAATCGCATTTCAAAAAGTAGCAAAAGTAGTTTGGTGATTGAATGAAATCTGGCTGGTATTCTTCATAAAATAAGCTTTACAGATTTGTGAGGTTCTTTAAATAAAGTTTTTTTACCCGCTATGATGAAGGATCTGCTGCTCTAGCTCTTTATAAGGGAAGTTTATTTCACTCTGTGACAGAAAACAAGAATGAGCGTTCTTTTAGATGAGGTTAATTACGTCAGTGCAATCCATGTAGTGAATGGTAACTTCATTGAAGCTCAAGTCCATTACTGAATGGATAAAATTTGATAATAGTTTCTCTTCTTCCTGAGAGTCCAGCCAGGTGGAAGGAATATCAAACAGCTCCAAGTTGCTAATCGAACCAGTTTTGAATAACTCGTTAGGTTTGCTAATAAAGAGTAAGCTCTTGATGTATTCAACTATATTTGTTACTGCTTCGCTTTCAAATCCACGTACAGGTTTTTCGGAACAGCCGATTCGAACATATGAGAAGCCGTTTGATGAAAATTATCGTCGGCTGATATTTTTACTTCTCGTGTCCTGCGAGCGCTTAGTATCCGCAAAAATGTCCTAATCAGCCTCTTGGACAGATTAGCTTTCTCATAGACTTCAGTTAGCCATATTTTTGCCTAAACACTTGGTGTAACTCATTCGCAGTGGTATGATGGATATACCATAAGTCTCCAGATTGAAAATTTCGGAAAACTTGGGAAATCGGGAAAGCAACCCTCGTAGACTTGATTAAACTTGGAGATAAATGATTGCATAACGGTTTCGATGGCTAGAATGCTCGCTACATATGTGTTCCACTATTTATTTTTGATATTACAAAAATTCAAATGGAGAAAAAAATGTGTACGCGAGTGTAGTATTCCACGAGTAAATGGTATCCACTTGGAATCTTCTCGAGATAATCATGGATCATTGAGCATTGATGTTTGAAAATGCTCTGCAAAATAATCGCAAGCTCCATGAGAAATTTATAATCAATCTGTTTTTCAATTAATCCGGATTGGTTCTTTGCAGAGAGCTGGAGTAATTCGCTGGATTGTTTCGTTTCCTCTTCCATAGTCTCAAATTGATACCATCTCAACTGCATTAATAGATTCCGTTGACTCTTAATAGCATCCTAGTCAAGGATTTTTCAACATTAAAAAGTGCATAGTAACTAATATTTTACATTCACTTGGTATTTGGATAGTATCCCATCTAAAATAATTTTTCTCTCACAGAATTCTCCTCCTACAGGTGGTTCTGATGGGTCTTCGTATAAAATTTCAGTCAATTTATTCTGAAAGAGAGTATTTGTGCTGCAGATGACGGTTTCTCGTTTCAGTTTTAATGGTGGAAACTCGGGGTCTTCGAGTTGCGATAAGAATGTATCAAATAAATGAATGTTTACCTCTTAATTGTTGGAACAAATAATTTATAAAATTTCTGGCGTCACCACTTGAGCATCCTCTGCAAAGCAACTCTTGAAAAGTATCTTTTAAGCGCTTGCCCGTTTCGAAATGTTTCTTCCAAATTGGTTCTGAAAGATGCTCTGGTATATTTTTGACAAATCCCTTGTATTTGGGGTTCTGATACAAGTCCTCTAAGTGCTCAAGCTCGAAGCTGAAATACGTTCGAAAACATTCACGAGACCAGAAGTTCAATGTATATGAAAATAATGCGGCCACTTGTTTACTCACACGTTTTAGAGCTAATAAGTCGTTCCAGTCTAAGAACTGCATGATGCTTTGGCAAGGAGTCTGAGGTAAAAGCGTCAAGTTCATGGGATAATGGCTGTTTAATTTGTAATTGAAAAGAATAAGGTTATATTTTGGTATTTTATAGTGGTCCGAAGCAAACAGATCAGATTGAATTAGAATCAACTTCACTGGAAAATAATTTATCACTGCATCACTAATTTTTTCTTCCAATCAAGTCCTCTAGAATGGGTTCACTGGTAGTATCCAAAGAGAAAAGAAGGCAATTCGGGCTGTATATGTGAGATGAAACTAATTGTAAGACGAAAAACCTGTAGAAGTTACACCTTACTCATTGTGATCGCGCTTATCTAAAATTTGCAGAATAATTAACAGAATCGGAGTTACGAAATCTTTTGCTACTGATGAAAAAAAAACATAGTAAATTAAAGAGTCTTTAACAACTTACTGAATTATAAATAGAGCGTCCTAATGATCAGAATAGGCTCTAGAACTTGTACTGTTCTGATTCTCAAAGCACTTACAAGGTCTTTCAGTGTTAGGCAAACTAATGGATTCGAATCAACCCCAAAAGAAAAAAAAAAGCGGATCTCTATGCCAGAGTACCCCCATTTTATAACGGATGGACTGAGTTATATAGTGAAAAATGGTAGATTGGATAAATTAAAGTTTAGTTAGTGTATTAGTCATTTTTTTTTTCTACATTCAGCTATCTAACACCGAAGCTTTCCCAGAAATTCTGAGAATAAATTTAAATTGATGTCAGAATATGAGTAGCGTAATAAAATTTTGTAGAGTAAGCAGTATACATTATAATCTGAGAAGATAAGCCGTATCATAAAGGGTTTTACTTGCGAACTGACTCTATCATCGCAATTATTAGTTAATCGTACTGAAAATTTGCTGAATATTTGCAAACAAAAAAAAACAAAACTGATTAATGTCTCTTATTCCACCAAGAAAGCGTCGAGCTCTTTTAAGTACCCCTTGACTTCGTCTATTGCCGATTCGATAGCGTCCAAATCTTTCTCAAGAGCAGCTTTTTTCCTCTTCTCTGCAAGAGTACGCCCAGTTGCAGGCATTTTGATTAAACAATTTTCAATCTAAGCAGCAGAGAGAGAGATTACTTAAACTTGTATTTAGGAAATTTATTTACCGCTTGCTTCTGAGAGACCAATTCAGTAAGCATACGATGGAGTTTTGCGATTTCTTCCAAATTATCCTCATATCTTTGTTGAGAAGGGAATGTCAGACGATTGTTCGACTGCTGATTTGACAATAGATTATTTCTGGTTTTCTCAGGAATGATCTGAGACTCCTTGATGCTCTTAGTGGTGGGAGCTTGATAATACTTCTGATTTGGAATTTCTCTTTCGTTCATAATAAATGAATTATTGCTCTGTGGCTCAAAGTAAGAAGAGTCTTCTGGGTTTTTTCTTGTCTCGTTGAATCTATTTCCTCTAACCGAGTAGTTGCTTTCGTCGTTCTTGTTCATATAGGGCTGTGGATTTTTGAAGTTTGATGCATACTCTGTCGGTCTGTCACTATTTTCGAGGGAATATTTGGAATTTCCTTTATGGGATTGCCAAGAAAGAATGTCCTTCACGTGATCTTCGTCTTGGCTGTATAAGCAGGTGCATTAGCCCTTTGTAAATTGCCAATTATATTACCGAACTCTTCTGAGAACTTCCCTTTGAGAAGAATTATTTTGTTGAGCATTGGCGAGAAACTTTTTTTCTAATAGTTGAATTCGCTCTCTGGAGAGTTCTCTGGCATCATTTCTGCTGCCTGTGATCATTACTGAGTTGTTGAATTAGAGTTCTTGTTTCAAATACGATAAGGCATTTACCTTCATTTGGTTGGTAGGTTTGTGGAGATTGCATTCGATTCATATTCTGGAGATCTCTTGTGAGCTTGCCGAGCTCATCAGTACACCTTTGATAATTGTAAACTTGAATACGAAAAAGTAAGAGCAATTGGCTTACTGATCCTTAGCGTTTGCAGAACGAAGCATATCAAGGTCTGATTTTGTTCTATCATATGCTTGCATAATATTTCGATTCATCATCTCTAGCCGTCTCTACTCGTATGCGTTAAATTCCTACCTTGATGAATGTTCCTTACATAATTGTCTTGATATCCTTGAAGTGCTTGCTGTAGCTGTTCTTGCTTCTTTGTTACGAATGAATTCATCATTACATCTTCCTTATATGCTTGTTCGATATCCTTAATAAGGCAGGGAGATTTAAATGAATATGAATGTTATTAGTTTACAATAATTTGATGCTCCAACCTCAATTTTGCGTTAGCTAGCTCTCGTATGAGATCCCTAGGAAATCAGGTGTCAGCATTAACATACAGAGAACTTGATACTTTTGAGATTCTAACTCTCGTTTAATATGATTAATCTCTTTCTCAAGAAGGGCTGATCGATCAGGTGAGTAAGTGTTTGCTTCGTTCTATTGAAAAATACGAATCAAAACAGAATTCCCTCATAAAATTTAACCTGGATAGTTCGATATACGACATCAGCATTTTGTCTGTTCTTCAGGAGCTATGAGACATCAATCGTATGAGAATGAGCCGTTTTCAAAAAAATGTTTACTTCATTCATATAAATCTCATATCTTTGGTTGAGATCTAAATAGCGTTTTTCATGTTCAAGGTGCTGCTCTATTATTAATGGTAAATGGGCTGTAATGCTTGAAGTTATCACCTTGTAATTTTCCTTCAAGAGCAATTATTTTGGACATATACTGACTCTCGAGACCTGCATACTCATTCATTCTCTTAGCTTGATCATTCAAGGTTTCAGTTTGATTCGTGATAATGTTTTTCATGTTCGCAAGGTGGAATTCATAGAAATTCATAATAAATTCCATGTATTTCTTCATTTCTTCTTGCTGCATTTGCGAGGCCTGAGCAATCAAAAGCTGATGGACATACTCCCAAGGCACGCCCATTTGAGCAAGCATTGCAAGGTTATAGGGATTAAATGCACCACCATCCTATATTTTTGCAAGCTGAGAAGAGAGTAAAGACTGAGAGGTACCTGCAGATTCTGCGTATTTTGCATATTTCCTTGCTGAGGTTGCTGAGGGAAAGCCATGAAATTTGCACCTGCAGCATTAAAGTTCTCACGAAGCTTGTCTCCATCAAACTGTTCCTTTTGGCTATTCTCCTGAGATTTCTGGCCTGCTTAAATTGAAAAGTTATCCCTTCTGACTCACAAGAAAAAGGACATACGATTTTGAGAAACTCCTCCCTTTTCAAAGAAAGGATGATTTTCAGTCTCTTGGAGTTTTTCAATCTGCATCATTGGATTTTGCCACTGTTGCTTATCGGTGGAATAACCTTGGGTTGTGCCTAAATATATAAGATCGATTGGGTCTCAAAAATTAATTGTATTACCAAATTTATCATTCTGAGATAATCTTTCAGGAGAAGTTGCAGTTTCTTTGTCCTTATAAGATGGACGAGGTAAGTTTCTTGATAATTCCTGCCCTGGACTGCCTTCTCTTTTGGTAGGAGACAGATTCTGATGCTTCTTTAGTTTTGATTTCCTCAAAGGGCTTTGAGTTGACTTGTTCCCTTCAGGAGAGAGAGAGCGTCCATCCTTATGATCTGCAACCCAAGAAAATTTGAGTTCTTCATTTTTTATTTCTTCTTCTTCAATTTGTTGCTGATATTGCGGTTGAATTGATTTTGCTGGAATTGATTTGTGCAAGTTCGGAGTGTCATCATTACTGCTTTCCTTAGCTTTCTCTTGTTGCATTCGGTATCCTACTTCTACGGAGGCGCTTCTTTGCGGAGGGTCCAAAGATTCCGCATAAGAATGCCTTCCTTCAATCGATTGAGCAATGCTGTTCCTTGACGTGAATCGTTTCGTTAGTGAAAAACTTCGAGCTCTTTCTAAATTTTTGGAAAGATCAGGTGGATCTTCCCGACTCTTTCTTGTATAACTGCTTTTCGAAAGTGTGGAATTATGGTCTTCGTATTTTTCTGACTCTCTTCCTCGCCGCTGAGTCTCCGGACCTTGTATCCTACCGCTTTCAGAGCCTCTTTCAAGTTTCTCCTTTATTTGTTCATTCTCAAAAATTTTGTTAGGAGTCTCCAAGCTCTTTGATTCCTTCGTATCACAGCTCTTTGACTCCTTGTGATCAGCGCTCTTTTCAGAAGAGCTTGTTTCTGGATGCTGAGATTGATGTCCTGCGTTCTCTTTATTTGGACTTTGCTCCCTAACATCTTTTTTGTCATTTCCAAAAGTTGGATTTGAGACTGATGGGTCGCAAAGTTCTTTTGCCAGCAAATTATCTGTAGGAGAATGATGTTGCTGATTCTGACTGGACTTATCGCCGCTGGTACCATTAATTCTGTTGCTTGATGCAGTACTCGGTGTTTTTAGAAGGTGCTGCTGACCTTTCGGAGAAATAAGATGCATCGTATTGTTAAGTATATTCGCAAGATCTTGCTTGATGGCAGTTATATTTTCATCCAAATCTGATGCCAGATTCGACAGGTAACTCTGATCCTGCGAAACACTCCCTCTGTATGACCTAGTAGGCGAAAGATATGCAGAGCTCCGATTTTTCGCCGTGCCTTGATCATCCTCGTTATTTCTTACAAAACTGCTGTTGTGGCTGCTTAGTCCATCAATTTTATGCTTTAGTTCATCAACATCTACCTTCAATCTTTTAATTTCTTCTTCTGTCTCGTGTATCTCTGAGGCAGGTGAAAATTCCGGAGCCGCTTGGTCACTCCTCGCTTGCTCCGGCTTCAGGTCGGCGCTTGAAACGTTGATAGTGGGCAGCTCTGAGACTTGTCCTGAAACAGAATTGTATTTTGAATGATGAATTCGATCTCTTATTGATTGCTGATCGCGTTCACTCTCTGGAACATCGGTTTCGGGCTGAAATTTCGGATCTCTTCGCAATGTGTCTTTTGCCTTTGTGGAAACGCTGATGTTGCTATTCAACTGGTTTTTAGCATCTTTATCGCTTCCATACAGAACTTGGTCGTCTGGGTAAGCATCTATCTCTGCTGGCCAGAGTTGTTTTTGGAGGCCGGTTTTAAATTGAGGAGTTTTGCTCAGAACTTCGGGTCTCTCCTCGTAAGAATCAGGCAGCTGAGTGACTTGGCTATCGTAAAGGTAGTTCCTCTGTTTGCTTCTGGAACGAGCTGTAGATTGTTGGTTAGCTATTTCCATCTTGAAGTCAGCGTTATTATTTTATTTGTTCTTTATTGTTGAATACGAACAATTCTGCTTAGTATTTTGGAATTCGGAAATTCGCAATAAAACCTTATTACGGTGAGATGAGGGGATGAGAAAATTGGAATTATTTTGGGAGGAAAATTGTATTGTGTAAACGCTTTTCATCATACTCCATTCATTCTTCATCCCAAACCTATAATAAATCTCCTCTCATAGGTAGGTATTCATGTAATTTCTCGTGTGACAATCGAGAGTTGCTACTTTCAATTAGCATCCTTTTTTTCTTTAATAGCCTTAAAATGGGAAAGGGTCTATAGGTTCCATAATTCATTTTCATGAAAGGTGAATTCCAACGAAAACCAAGACTACTACTACTATTTCACCTATTACCTCTCGAGTAATTCGAAGCTGCTGTTTCCACTAATGAACCTTTCCGTTTGAACTCACAGAGGAAAGATATATTTCAACAAGTACTACCTTCTCACAAAAGAATAAAGGTTAAGTATTATTTTCTTGATTTTGAAAACGAAATTATGTTTTGGTTATCTTTTTATTTATCTAAATCTCTTTATGGAAAACAAAGTAAGATATGCAACTAAGAATACTGAGGTTCGGCCCCTTGTAATGAGTATAGTCCACTCTGAGCGGTTTGAGATCCTAAGTTGAAGAGAATAATTTGGTTAACATTCGCTTCAAGTTTTTGGATTTTTACGTTTCAGTTCTTTGTATCTTACGTTATCGTGATCAACCTTCGCTCTGACTACCTTAAATTTACCAATTTTGAAAGCTTGATTTGGGTTGTCTTTTTTATAAAGATTGGACAGTCTAGTTTCAGCGGCTTCTTTGCGGAAAAACATCGTTTTAGTGGCTTTTGGATTGAATGAAGTTCTCGAGCTTCTCATTTTCTACAAACCATAAGCATTCGTCTCGCTTTATAAATCAATTCACCTTTTCTTCATAGCGGCTGCGATAGAGCTCTTCAGATATCTGTGAGGCCACATTCCCGTACTCATGACCTATTCAAAGGCTAAGTCCCAAGAGAAATTATTAGGGTTTACCCATAACTTGGTTCATTGGAGTTGAAGGTCTATAAATTATAATAACATACTGTTAGGAACGAAAGGAAGTGATGTCAAACCTATTAGGCAGCCCATAAGCATACTCCTCTTCTGGCAAATACATTGGAACGGCGTATTGTCCTCTGTTAACTTTCACGCGAGCATCAGCCATCTGTCTGAATGAGTAGACAGTCTAAGGAGAATTTAGGCAGGAAGCACAGGATATCGAGTACTTTGGAATTAGTGTTTCCGAATTGAAGGCTGAGTTTGTTGAGCTTTCTGAAATCACGGCTGGGGACTTCTTCTCTGGTTGGTTTGTGAAACGTCCAGTGATGCAAGACTTGAAGAATGAGAGTGTTGGTGAAAAGATGTTCTCATATTAATTATTATTACGTTCTTTAGCACCTTCACGGTCCTTTTTCTCTTGTTTTCCGTATGCGAAATCTTGAGGGAGGTCGTATGGAGGAGGTCTTGACTTTCCTACATCGCCTTTGGAGATGAGGACGTTACGAGGGTTTATATAGAGGTTATTCACGGACATCAAAGTACACAAAGAACTGGCTTTTTAATAAAAATTTATGAAACAATCGTATATGATTAACGAATAAAAATATGGGTAACTGTTATTAGTTTTTGTTTCTCATAGGAGAACACTTCCCAACTCGCAAAGGAAAGGATGTTAAGTTCTCTTATTCAACTGTTTTCAGTAGGAAAATGAAATCTTTTTGTTGTTAAGAACACTAAGAATTTCATTGTGTTATCATTAGATTGGTAACAATAAAAGAGACCGTAAGTGTGGCAGCAATAGCAATGGTGATGCATCTGTCTGTATTTTAAATGTTTGGAATGACGAATGCAGCCTTTTGAGATGAACACTTATGTTGTTACTGCGATTTATATTTAACAAAAAGTCAAAACTCTCTATAAAACACTCAAAAAGAATTACTTTGATGATCAAAAATGAGCACCTCTTCCGTTTCCTGAAGCTTGGCTTTAGCCAGAAAATATTCTCACTGGAAAAATTATTAGTATATCTTCTAACATTCATATTATTTGAATTTCAACAATATATTAATCAATAGATCATGGAGAAGTGGTTTTAATTGTCTTTGTCGTACCTAATTTAGGCTCAGATTCGATTGCATATTTCTAAGAGATTTCTGAAAAAAGTTTCTGCTTGTTGGAGTGTCACAGTGGTGTAATCAATATATCTAATAAGTATTCGCTACAAGGCAGTTAGCAAAGATTCTAATTCTCAATTAATCTTTCTAATTGTTAACAGTAACGAATTTGATAAATTTTTGTATTGATATTCATCGTGACATCTTGTTAAACCATGAGCACTAGTCCGACAGACTCAACACTTACGGCTTCCAAAACTATTCTTCTCTTTATTGAGATAGAACGACTCAACGCTGCTAACTTTGAACTACAAAACGAGCTTGAACGCCTTCGCAATTACACCGGTGGAGGGTCAGAACGAACCTCTATCCTCGAAAACCGCATTAAAACACTGGAGGAAGAAAACCACAAGCTGCAAAGTTTACTCGATGCCTACTATCGCGACAAAGATCAGAACAGATCAAAAGACGCCCGCATCTACGAGCTTGAAAACTCCATTAAAATACTGGCTGATGACAACCAACGACAGCTCGAGTTGCTCAATCAATCAGCAAAAGAAATTCAAGCTCTGCAGTCTCGTCTCCTGGATACTGACAGAGGCAACTATGCTCTCGTCGAGCTTCAGAAACAGAACACTCAGTTCATTGGACAACTTGAATTGCTTACCAAATACATTGAAGAGAAAGACCTAGAGGTTGAAGACTACAGGAATCGATGTATTCAAGCCGAAAGAGATGTTAGCATGTTCAATAGCGCGCAGGAACGCCTTGCTAACGTTGAAAAAGAGATCGAGAGACTTAACCAACTTGTTGCTGAGAAAGATAATGAGGTTAATACCTGGCGAGCAAAATATTTCGAAGTTGAATCCAAAATAACTCTCCTTCTCCAAGAGAATCAACGCCTTAACCTTCAAAATAAAGGAACAGACGAGAATACAATAAAGGTTAGGAAGCTCGAATCTGATATTGAAAGGTGCCAAGATATGTTGGCAGAGAAGGTAAAAGAGATCGAGAAGTGGAAGGGGCTGTATTTCGAGCAAGAGAAAAAGGTGAGTCAAGCTGGAGATCTTCTGCACAAAAACGAGCTGATTATTGGAGAGATCGAGCGACTGAATGGTGTGCTTGAAGATAAATTGAAGGAAATAGGATATCTCCGAGATCAGATTAGAGAATTGGAGAGGGAGAAAGCGAGAGCAAGGGAACTAGAAGAGAAAAGTCAGCTGCTAGTTGGAGAAATCGAGCGATTAAATGAGGCTATTGAAGGGTTGAGTAGGGAAATAGAAGATGGTAGAGCCACAAGGAGAGAGCTTGAGAGGGAAGTTGTGGAGAAAAGACAATACGAATCTCGAATTGAAATGCTTATAGAGGAGAACGGGCAAGTCGGAAGGGTATTGTCAGAGAAATTGCAAGAGTTAGAGAAGTCTCGTGCGATGACTAGCCAACTTGAGGGCGAAATCGCTATGATTGCAGTTGAAAATGAAAGGGTTAACGGCCAAGTCGACGCGCTGCGAAGAGAAGTCGAAGTATGGAAGAACCAAGCTGCTGATCTGGAAAAATGCAGACGCGAGCTTGCTGAAGTCCGAGCTGTCATGAATAAAAACCAAGGAGAAACTCAGAAGCTGAATAATGTGATCGAAGGCCTTCACAGAGACATTGAATGGCGAGTACGGAAACAAGCTGAGATTGAGAATGAGCTTTCTCAAATTCCAGAGCTGCAAGACAAGATAACCCTTCTGGTCTCCGAAACGGAACGCATTTCAGAGCTTTTGGATAGGAAAGAGCAGGAGATTAATAGATGGAGGAATAATGTTCGCGAGTTAGAGGAGGAGAGGATTACAGTGGCCCAGATCCAAGAGAAACTTGAGCTTGCTATCATTGAAAACGAGAGATTGAATATCACTTTGGAAGAAAAACAAAAAGAAATCGATTATTTGCTCAGGGCTGCGACCGAAAAAGAAGGACTTGCTGAGGAAAGAGGAGCGCAGTTGCGAAACCTTGAGCTATCTAATGAAGAGCTGCAAAGAAATTTAGAGGATTTACAAGAGAATATAGAGAGATTAGAGACTGTGAAAGCTAACCAAGCGAAGGAAATCCAAGAAGTCAGAACTAGCAACTTGGAACTGCGAGACAAAGCGAGTATAATCCCGAGCTTAGAAAGAAAGATCGAAGATCTGATTCAGGAAAATGAAAAGGTTAATCAAATGCTCAGGGAGCGAGTCAACAGATGCGATCTTCAGCAGCATGAGATTCTCGAGAAGGATACTAAACTCCAAGAGCTGCCAATTCTAAAAGAGCGACTGGATTTCGCCAATAAGGAAAATGAAAGCCTTAATAACTTGGTCATGTCAAAAGTCGTTGAAATTGAGGATCTGAAAAAATTGCTGAAAGACTGTGAAGGAGAATTGCTCGAAAAGAAAGAAATAGAAAATAAGCTCGCGTTGATAGCTACTGAAAACGCTACATTAAATGAATATCTGGTGGAGAAACTCGAAACAATCGAGACATGGAAAAAGAAATATACTTCCTTAGAATTATCGACCGCGGAGAGCGAAAGAAAACTTTCAACGACTCAACGCGAAAATGAATCGGTCAATTCCATACTCAAAGAACGACTCGTCGAAGTAGATGAGTTGAGAAAACAGGTTGTTGATCTCGAGAAAAAAGCTAAAGAGTCTCAAAACTTCGAGCATCGTATCACTATTCTCAGAGATGATAACGACAGACTTAATCGCATGCTGGAGGAGAAGTCCCGAGAGATTGTGAACTGGAAATCTAAATGCTTGGAAGGCGAGAAGAATGGATTAATTGTGAATGAACTTCAAAATAAGATTGGAGTGCTAACACGAGACATTGAAAGACTTAACGCCCTGCTTCTGGACAGGCAAGGAGAGATTAATTCTTACAAAGACAGAATTATCACGCTTGAAAAAGATGCTTTGGTCGCAGGAGACCATCAAAACCGCACTGCGTATCTCCAAGCTGAGAATGATAGACTTGCTGGGCTATTACACGAAAAGATCAGAGAAAACGAGAGTCTTCATAGCAAGATTGCTCAGGGAGAAAGATCTCGAGGAACTGTCCAAGAGTATCAGCAAAAAATAAGTTCAATAAATTTGGAAAATGAAAACTTGCTGGCAATTATCAGAGAAAAGAATGCCGAATTGGATGATTTGAAGAGAAAAGTTCGTAATGAAATTTCAAATAAGGACGCTGAGAATACGATAGCGATTTTAGCTGCAGAAAATAAGACATTGAATCATACTATCAATGATCTGAAAAAAGATCTCGAGAGCTATAAACTCAAGAGCTACCATCTCCAAAGCGCTGATCAAACAGTCCGAGGATTAGAGGATAAGATCACCTTATTACTCGAGGAGAATGACAAACTCAACAATATTTTGCGATCGAAAACGTTCGAGGTTGATGAGCTGAGAGCTAGATTGCATGACTATGAGCTAAAGGTGAGCCCATCACAAGAGGTTAGAAGAAGATCAAGAAGCCCAACCCGCGAGGAAAGTGGAAAAACCATGCAAGAGCTGGAAAGCCAAATGCAGCGAGTTATCATTGACAATGAAAATTTGAATAGTATGTTGAAACAAAAGGCCGCAGAGGCTGAGGGATGGAGAACTAGATTCTACTCGGAAAGAGCGGAAAGTGCGCAAAGAGTGTCTGCCGACCGGAATAGATCGAAACCGAGACTTCTTGATGACTTACAGTCGAGAATCGGACAGCTCTCTTCTGAAAATAGCACCCTAAGAAAATCTCCAAGGGGTACTCGATATTAGCAAAGAAATCAACACGAACATGAGCTATCATCTTTGAATAGCAGCATTTTAAATATTTGACAATTATTTTCTACAAAATTTACATATACATTTCAATCCCTTTTAAAACCATCTTCTATGATAATTCGAAATTTAAGACAGAGAAAACTATCATTTTCTCTCTTTATTTCAACCTGAAACGAGAGTATCACGTGGAGTATTACAAACCCTATTAGATATTGATTTATACTCTCAAGGAAATCCGTAGTAGAATTAAATGATTTCTTTCAGTTTGATTCATTATGAAAAATAAAAAAAGTAAGATTGGCATTCAATTCATTTAAGCGAAATATAATTAATTTTCATGAATTGTTATACAATGAATTAGTTCTAAAAATATTTATGTCTCCGCTTCAATTGTTAAGAAAGTTACATGAAGTAAAAAACATCTCATTCTAAGAAATAGGAGTATAAATTACATGTATATCAGGTTTCGCGCGATAAACAACACCAATTCCCATCGTCAATTTAAAAGGCAATTTTAGTTCAATTTTAAATCGACGAACGAGCTCACATAGCATAACTTTGTATTCAATCAAAACCAGCTGCTCTCCAATGCATCTCCTCGCTCCAGCAGAGAAAGGCAGATAAATTGAAGTATCGATAGTACCAGGATCTTGCTTTTCAATCCATCTTTCGGGTCTAAATTTCTCAGGGTTGCTGAAATACTTTGGATTGTGAGCCACACCAGCCACACTAGCAGTCACCAACATTCCTTTTTTGATTTCGATATCATTCAGCATGAAATCCTGAGTTGCCTCTCTAAAGATTATATTCAGGACTGGACCACCAACTCTCAGTGCTTCTTTAATGACAGCGTTCAAGTATTCCATCTTGGTAATATGCTCATACATGATATCTTCAGTCTTTCGGATGTGCGCGAGCACCTCTTCTCTTAGTTTGGTTTGGACTTCAGGATTAGTAGCAAGGAGATAATGTGAAATTGCTAGTAACTCTGAAGTTGTGTCTGTTCCAGCAAAAAAGAACGTGAATATTTGCGAGACAATTTCCAAATCTGAGAGACCTTCAGATTGCTCGAGAAGGAGCTCAATTAAATTCTTAAACTTTGGTTTTGATCCATCTGCTGAAGTGTCATCATCACTTTTCTTATTGATTTTCTCCCTCAAATGACTGAGCTTGTTGTAAAATAGCTCCTTTATTAATTTTCTTTCTCTCATAAATCGCCGATCGATTTCTCTCAACCCAAGCTTGAAGAATCTCCCTCCAAATAGTAAATTCAAGACACTCAAAGTAAGTTGCGTGGAGACCCTTAAATTTTCAAGTACGCGCAGGACGGTTGGCGCTCCGGTTTTATTTTCATCGAAACTGTCCTCTCCAAAGAATATTCTCCAAATCACTGTCGAGGTGAACAGTTTGAGTTCTTTAGACACATTGACAGTGCAAGGCGAGGACGATGAAGATGAACTATTGCAGTTTTTCTCTATCCATTCTTTGGCTGTAGCTCTGATAGTAGGAAGCGAATTATTCATGTAGTCAAAATGGAAGACCTGCGATATTAGTTTTCGTTGTCTTTTCCAGTGTTCGCCCTCAGTGAACACGAGGCCGTTCTTTAAAAATTCAGACATAATGCCTCCTGATAATCCAAGATACTTCACTGTCATCATTGTTTCTTTGGCCAAGAATTGCTTAATAAGATCGCTGTCGAAGAGGACGATGGTCATTCTGTCTAAGAGAGGCATTGCAATGAATCTAGTTGAAGGATGGTCTTTGATTCTTTTCTTCAAGTAATAGGCAGAGTCTCCGTATTTTGCTTCGCCGTCCTTGATCTCAAGCAAGGTTCCACCGAGAGGTTTATACAGACACAGTACACCTTTGTACTTCTTGTAGCGTTGGAGAAGGTAGAAGGGTTTTATGAAATATTTCACTAAGAATCGAATAGTGATTATGGTTGTAATAGCTGCGGCAATCAGTAAAGGTGAGGGTAAATGAAAGGGTATCATATTTCAAATTTTTTCTATTGATGTTGAAAATTGGAAATCAATAGCCTGATTATAATATTTGTTACTAAGGACCCGATTCGAAGACGGTGGCGAAGATCAAGAATGAATTAGGAATCACCCGTCACTTGAAAATTCAGTGTTCTTTACTGAACCGTCGTGGTAATGGTTTGAATGAAAAAGTAGAGGTTGAACAATGCTAATAGAATAATCCTTGGTAAATGCTGTGATGCTAAGAGCTGGATTATATTTGCTCGGTAATCTTCTCATTGTTGATGGCATCTGATGTCATTCTTTCGAGCTTATTTGGATTTTATAGAGGCTATTCAGTGTGCTGCCAAATCCAGTATTTAAGAGAACTTCTTTATTAAATTTATCTGGATAAATATCGTAAAATCCGCCTGCGTTCAGTAAGGAAAGAGCAATGTAGATTTGCGATAACCTGGAACAAGCCAGGAATGATAGATAGCGCATTAGTTTGAAAATTTCCTTGTTGGCGACACCTTGCCACATACTGTCTTCTTGTTATATAAAAGCTCAGCTCGTTCTGAAAATATATAAAATTGGACGGAAATAAGTTTACATGATTAGCTCACTTAATCACTTAAGCAAGGGTTTGAGTGAGTCTCATACGAATAATCGATTATTCTTCTTATCGAAGATAAGCATATATTATGGCACAAAAAGCTTTTTCGTAAAGTACCGCTGAATTTCTGTATCATGATTTTTGTTGTTAGTATTGAATTTTCAGATAAATGTTGCGCTTAGGGTTAAATATCACCATAGCCAGAAATCTATCAACAGAATACAAAATAATAACGATTACCATCCTAACTCATTACAAACTATTTAGTTTTGTCTCGTAGTAGGCTATCAGCAAGAGAGAAATGCTTGAACCTTGAATTGAGAAAACCTATAACAAACTCGATGGTATTAAATTGAGATTAATTTGTCATTAAGCACATATATCATGCAGAAGTATAGATAAATTTCTTTATGAGCTTCAATCAATTAATTATTAGATTCCTGAATGTCTCAAATCAGATGAAGAATTCTATGGAAATGAGCGAAACGAATTATACATTACGTTCACAAAGTGCCTAAGAAATCTGACTAAGCAATAGGAGTATAAATCGCATGTACAGGAGGTTCTGCATGATAAACAATTCCGATTCCCATGGTCAATTTATATGGCAATTTTAATTCAATCTTAAATCGACGAACGAGTTCACAGAGCATTACTTTACTCTCGATCAATGCGAGCTGCTCTCCAATACATCTCCTTCCTCCTGCAGAGAACGGCAGATGCGTAGAGGTATCTATAGTGCCAGGTTCCACCTTTTCAATCCATCTTTCAGGTCTAAAGTCTTCTGGGTTGCTGAATAGTTGAGGATTATAGGCAACACCAGTGGAACTCACGTTGATGACAGTTCCTTTTTTGATCTCTATCTCGTTTAGCATAAAGTTTTGAGTTACAACTCTAGGGATGACTCCCATCGCGGGACCACCAAATCGAAGCGCTTCTTTGATGACAGCATTCAGATATTCCATCTTCGAAATGTGGTCGTATGTTACTTCTTCAGTCTTTCCAATATGAGTTAGCACCTCTTCCCTAAGTTTGTTTTGGGCTTCGGGGTAAGTAGCAAGCAAATAATGAGATATTGCTAATAACTCCGAAGTTGTGTCGGTACCAGCAAGGAAGAACGTGGATATTTGCGCGACAATCTCTGGGTTTGATAAGCCTTCAGATTGCTCAAGAAGGAGTTCGATAAGGTTCTTAAACTTCGTTGATTCACCAAAATTACCACCTTGATGTTCAGTGCTTTTCAGTTTTTGTTTTTCTTTTAAATGATTTAGCTTGGAGTAGAATATTTTATTTATTATTTTCTGGTCTCTCATGAATTCTCGATCAATTGATCTCAATCCAAGCTTGAAGAAACTCGATCCAAAAATAAAGCTCAGTACGCTCATATTTAAGTCTCTTCCTCTTTTTACATTCCCAAGTAATAATCCAACAGTTTCAGCGGCCTTATCGTCTTCAGTAAAATTATTTTCTCCAAAGAAAATCCTCCACAAAGTCGTGGAAGTGTACATTTTGAATTCTTTTGAGACGTTGACGATGCAAGGTGATTCCGAACTCTTACAATTTCTAGCGATCCATTCCTGGGCAGTCGCTCGTATAGTGGGAAGTGAACTGTTCATATATTCAAAATGGAAGACCTGTGATATCAACTTTCGCAGTCTTTTCCATTTCTCTCCCTCTGTGAATACCAAGCTATGCTTTGAAAATTCAGACATCGTTCCCTTTGTCAGTGCAAGGTATTTGACGGTCACCATGGTTTCTTTATTCAAAAATTGCTTGATGAGATTAGGATCATAAATAGTGACGAACACCGTATCCAGGAGAGGTGAAGCTACAAACCTCAGTGAAGGGTTTTCTTTGATTCTCCTTTTTATATCATAAGCAGCATCTCCATGTGCAGAAAAATTGGTTTTGATTTCTCTCATAGTTCCAATGATGGGTCGATAGATACATAGCCCTTCTTTATATTTCTTGAAATGCTGGAGAAGGAAATAAGGTCTCACAAAGTATTTGTGCAAGATACGAATAATTAGAATAGTTGTGATAGCTGCAGCGATTTGCAGTGATGAAGGTAATTGAAAAGAAATCATTCTTTGCTTTTACTCAATTGTTATTTATTACAATTTTCGACGGACTCAAATCCTTTTAAGATCAACGACATACTACGGTCAGTTCTCTACTGAACAGGCTTAGCGATTTGAACCGTGTATTAGAATAAACAATCTTTCATTAAAATTAGTTCAGGTCCAGTTACTTGTATTTCTGGCGTTCTTATTCAGCCAATGAATCCAGTTTGCCGTATTCCTTTAGCTTTATTGAGATTATCCAGTACGCAGATCAAGTCAGCAGCTCAGAATTTCATATATTTCTCTAACTTTAACTGAATAAATCTCAGCAATAAGTAATTGCCTACTGGCCAAAACTCAGTAAAAGAAGAATCAAATATTCAGGCTTATTACTTGATCTATTTTTGCAAAGATTAGGGCTTGAGACTTGCTTTAACTCAAAACTTCTTCCAATATGTTCCAAATTCGAGTAGTTCGATGCCGAGCTGATCTCCTTTTGGTGCAATTGAGAATAAAACTAATCTCTAGGATTAATATTTGGAAATAGTTCACCTTTTCTGCAGAGTACATTTTTTCTAGCCAAAATAATGAAACATGAACTTCAGATGATAGCACCTTGACTCTATCTCTATATTTTCTCAATTTTCAATGGATATTTAAGCTTTTATCGAGATTCAACATAGTTGCTCTTGATATGGAAACTGGTCTTCTTTTAAGTTTTCGAATTGTAAAGCAAGAGAGAGAGAAAAAAAAAGAGAGAACATTTTCTACATTATTAGCCCTTATTCACTCACTGAGGTCAGGACTTGTAATGAATCTCGTATGTAAAATCGATTACTCTTCTGATCGAAAATGAGTACACTATACTATGGCACAAAGGAATAAAGCACCACTGAAGTTATGAATCATATTTTTCGCTTTTAGGATTGAATTTTCAGATAAATGTTGCGATTGTGTAAATCTCTCCATAACCAAAAATCTGTTTAACAAAATGAATGTCATGGCATAATCTAAATAATTGCGGACTATTACGTCAGCTATCAGATAGAGAAAAATGCTAGAAATCAATTCTCATTGAGGATATATCCGAGAAACTCAATTCAATCCGTAAATATAGTTTAATGAACCCCTCAAATCTGATGAAGAATCTTAATGAGTGAAACTAATTATACTTTGAATTCACAAAGTGCCAGAAAAACCTTATTCAGCAATGGGAGTATAAATCACATTCACATCAGGCTCTGCGCGATACACAATGCCGACGGCCATCCCAAATTTATAAGGAGTCTTTAAGTCAATCTTGAAGCTCCGCACAAGTTCACACAGAATTACTTTACTCTCGATTAATGCTAGCTGCTCTCCCATACATTTTCTTCCTCCTGCAGAGAACGGCAGATGTGTAGAGGTATCTATAGTGCCAGGATCCACCTTTTCAATCCATCTTTCAGGTCTAAATTCTTCCGGGTTGCTGAAAAGTCGAGTATTATAGGCGACGTTTGTGGAACTGACATTGATGACAGTTCCTTTTTTGATCTCTATCTCGTTTAGCATAAAGTTTTGAGTTACAATTCGAGGAATAACTCCCATCGAGGGACCACCAAATCGAAATGCTTCTTTGATGACGGCATTCAGATATTCCATCTTCGAAATGTGGTCGTATGTTACTTCTTCTGTCTTTCCAATATGAGTTAGCACCTCTTCCCTAAGTTTGTTTTGGACTTTTGGGTGAGTAGCAAGCAAATATTGAGATATTGTTAAGAATTCTGAAGTTGTTTCGGTACCAGCCAGGAAGAAGGTGGATATTTGCGCGATGATCTCTACTTCAGATAGGCCGTCAGATTGTTCAAGAAGGAGGTCGATAAGGTTCTTAAACTTCACTGATTCACTTGAGTGACCATCTTGACGTCCATTGCTCTTCAGTTTTTGTTTTTCTTTTAACTGGTTTAGCTTGGAGTAGAATATTTCATTGATCATCTTTCCCTCTCTCATGAATTGGCGGTCTATTGATCTCAAACCAAGCTTGTAGTAGCTAGATCCAAAAATATAGGCCAGCACGCTAAAAGCTATGTCTCTTCCGGTTTTGATATTTCCAAGTAGCAATCCAATAGTTTCAACGGCCTTATCGTCTTCAGTGAAATTATTTTCTCCAAAGAGAATCCTCCATAATGCTGTGGAAGTGAACATTTTGAATTCTTTTGAAACGTTGACGACGCAAGGTGATGCAGAACTCCTGCAATTTCTGACAATCCATTCCTGGGTAGTCGCTCGTATTATGGGCAGTGAATTGTTCATGTAATCGAAATGGAAGACTTGCGATAGAGACCTTCGCAACCTTTTCCATTTCTCTCCCTCTGTGAATAGCAAACTGTGTTTCCCAAATTCAGACATCGTTCCTTTTGTCAGGCCGGTGTATTTGACAGTCACCGAGGTGTCTTTATTCAAAAATTGCTTGATAAGGTTGGGATCATAAATAGTGACGAACACCGTGTCCAAGAGAGACGATGCGGTGAACCTCAGTGAAGGGTTTTCTTTGATTCTCCTTTTTATATCATAAGCAGCATCTCCGTGTTTGGGAAAATTGGTTTTGTACTCTCTCATAGTTCCAAAGATGGGTCGATAGATACATAGCCCATCCTTGTATTTCTTGAATCGCTGGAGAAGGAAATACGGCCTCACAAAGTATTTGTGCAAGGTATGAATAATTAGAATGGTTGTAATAGCTGCAGCGATTTGTAGCAATGAAGGTAATTGAAAAGAAATCATTCTGTGTTTTACTCAATTGTTATTTATTACCATTTTCGAAGGCTTAAATCTATTTAAATCTAGCTACAAACTAAATTAAGAATCGTTCACCTTGCGGGTTCAGTTCTTTACTAAACAAGTCTAACCTTGTATCAAGACAATTGATCTCTTATTTTAGGGAAAATTAGTTCAGATTCGAATAATTTTATTTCTTGCCTTTATCGCCTTCTTACGAGTTGGCCAATTAAACCAACATTAAAATAAGCCAGCTTATTACAAATTCTATATTTTCAAAATTAAGAGTTGAAACACGTCTGAAGTCAAAAATTTCTTCCAATTTCACACCCTGACTCTATATCTCAATTTTTTGTCGATTTCCAATTTGGCTATTTAAACTTTCTAGATATCTAATACATCTGTTCGCAGTTCTTGATTTGAAAACTCACCTTCTTTTTGATAACCTAAAAATTCCAATTGTTTGTCCGCATTTGCTTTATATTATCCAGAAATTAAGTACGATTGCTTGTTATTTAGCTAGTTTTGGATTTTACATTCCAGTGAGAATGGTATTTTTCATTTGAGCTCTCGGTGCAAGTATCATCTTCTCTATAATCATAAGAGGTTGAGATCGAGATAAAGAAAGCTATATATTCCAAATTCGATTTTGTGATATTTTTTGGGATAAAGTTTCCAGGCAAATAACTTTTTCAGTCAAATATGCCTATGAAAATTTTCTATTGTACTATTTTATTTGTGATGCACTGATTAAACAGTCCATTGTACTGAATTTCTTAACACTAATCTTCTTTCCAGATTCTGTAGAATTTTGTTTCAATCAAATCACTCAATTAAAAAAAAAACCTCCATAAATATATATCATGAATGTCCTGCAACACATAGTGAATATTACGTTGAAAATTTCTGCACTAATAGTAATTATTTGGTTCTAAAAGTAATCTACCAAAACGACCCTCCTACTCTAAGGGGGTATAAATCACATTCAGATCAGGCTTTGCGTGATATACTACGCTAACACCCATTTTCAGTTTGTATGGAGTTTTTAACTCAATCTTGAATCGACGAATAAGCTCACAGAGCATGACTTTGCTCTCAATCAATGCAAGTTGCTCTCCAATACATCTCCTTGCTCCTGCAGAGAAAGGCAGATGTGTCGACGTTTCTATGGTACCTAGATCGGTTTTTTCTATCCATCTTTCAGGCTTAAATTGCTCAGGATTGCTGAAAATTTTCGGATTGTTAGCTACCGCAGCCGGGCTGGCTGTAAGTACAGTTCCTTTTTTAATTTCTACCTCACTCAGCATAAAGTCTTTGATTGCAGTTCTAAAAGCTATTACAAGAACTGGACTACCGATCCTGAGCGTCTCCTTAATAACAGCATTGAGGTATTCCATCTTGGAAATATGCTCGTATCTAATGTCCTCTGTCTTTCCAATGTAATTCAACACTTCTTCTCTCAATTTCTCTTGAGCTTCAGGATGAGTCGCAAGGAAGTAATGCGCCATTGTGAGTAGCTCTGAAGTAGTATCTGTGCCAGCGAAGAAAAATGTGAATATTTGCGAGACGATCTTTAAATCTGGAAGGCCCTCAGCTTGCTCGAGAAGAAGTTCAATCAAATTCTTGTATTTTGGTTTTGATCCATCAACTGCAGTGCTAGTGTCCTGGTCACCATCGCCCTTCTGATGTATTTTCTCTCTCAGTTGGGCTAATTTTGAGAAAAATATTTCTTTTATCTTTTTTTTATCCCTCATATATTTTCGATCGATTTCCCTCAGGCCGAGCCTGAAGAACCAAGGCCCAAATATAAAATTCCATTTGCTCATGTTGAGTTCTGATGACAGCGCTAAATTTTCAAGCATTAATGTGACTATTTCATTGTGGTTCATATCGAATTTGTCTTCTCCAAACAATATCCTCCAGATCACTGTAGACGTAAACATTTTGAGCTCTTGGGACACATTAACGGAGGACGAAGACGAGCCTTTACAGTTTTTCTCTATCCATTCTTTGACAGTGGCCTTTATTGTAGGAAGCGAGTTGTTCATGTAGTCAAAATGGAAGACCTGCGATATTAGTTTTCGTTGTCTTTTCCAATGTTCACCCTCAGTGAACACGAGGCCGTTCGCTAAAAACTCGGACATGGAGCCAATAAAGCCGGTATACTTGATAGTCGTCAATGATTCTTTATTCAAGAACTGTTTGATTAGATCTGCGTCGTAAATTGTGACAAATACTCTGTCCAACAGAGGAGAAGCCACAAATCTGAGAGAAGGATCCGAAGCTATTCTTTGTTTGATGTCGTATGCAGAATCCTCATGCTTGTATTCGTTTACCTTTACTTCTCTCATGGTCCCGATTATTGGTTTATAGATACACAAGCCATCCTTGTACCTTTTGAATTTTTGTAGAAGGAAGTAAGGCTTCACGAAATATTTGTGCAAAATCCGGAGAATTAGGACAGTTGTGATTGTTGCTGCGATTAGCAGTGATGAAGATAAATTAAAAGAAATCATTTCCTTTGAAAATAGGTTATTTTATAGATTTCACCAGGCAAACTCGAATATATAACAATCAAGGCTTGAATCAAGAATCACTGGTAATTTACTTGAAAAGCTAGTTCTTGTTACTGGATTGAACCAAGGAAGGTAAACTTGTCGGTGACAAAAGACAAATTTTGTCTTTGGAAGTATGAGATCTGAGGACCGTCAAGAAATTGCGCTGGAGCTGCCTATATGATCAACAATCCTACGTTTTTGGTTCAATTTCCATTTTTGCTATAGAAGCTCTTTTACTAATTATTCAATTCAGTAGCTGAGAAATTTTCCAGAAGGATAATTAACAAGTATTGCCAGATGATAATAAACCACGTAAACTGTTTGCAATTTGCTGAGCAGATTTCAGTATATGAAAAACAAAAAATTTTATTTTATTTTACAAGAATTAGAGACTGCAAATCCGTGACTGTAATATGTAAGAGTTTCGGAAACCAGCTCAACTAAACGGACTTCACTGACCATTGATTATTAACTTGATTTTTTGAGATATTTTTCGTAATAAAAAGAAAGTGAGCGACTGATTGCAGGGAAACTATTGACAATATTCGTTCGAGTACTGAAAGCGTCCTTTTTTGTATTGCGGGCAGCAAAACTAAGTTAATATGGTGTTAAGCGAATATTAGTAAGAGAATAAAAACTGAGCAGTACCTCCAGCCAATCTCTTCTTAGCCATTATTATCAATTGAAGGTACGAATTTCTCTAAGAATGTAAGTTTACTCTAGGTTATCGCTTCTGCTCTCTCACTACAGAAAATATATGATGTAGAAAGCTAAACATTGATGCTCTCCCTCATTTGCTAACAATATTTTTCAATTGATCTCTTATTAAACGAATCAACCATATTTAATACTCTTGACCTCCTCTTGCAAAGAAATAGTGAGATCATTGATAGACAAATGAGAAAAGCGAATAAATATCGCGAATTCAGGTTCTGGGAAGATAATACCGTTTAAGACTATCACCAAAAAGCATTTTCAAAGCCTGAAAAAAGCTGTTATAATAAAAAGACCTTATTTAGAATAAATCGAGAGGTAATAAAAATCTATCTATTAGTGACATAACATCTATAATTGACTCGAATTTAATAATATCATGAAATCTCTCTCTTCGTTCTTTTCCGGCTCCTGGGGCTTGCTGCCCCCTTCATTCTGGCAAATCTCATTCTTCTCTACCACCTCAGCATCAGCAGCACCTTCAATTCGCTTCTCTTCATCGGCAAGAGACATTTTCTTGTCATCTTTTATCTTCAAATTTTTTTTCTATGCCAGCAAATTAACAATTAAGATCAGCCAATTCCTCAAGGCTCTCTTACCTTCTTTTTCTTTTTTCCCTTGGCTTTTGGAGGGTCAGTTTTTTGCTTCTCTTGAGCGAATTGACTAATGATAGCCTATGATCATAGAATGAAATGATATCGACATTAATTATCAACTCTGATTCGGGATTACTTGATTTTGGTCAAGATGTTTTGCCTCTTCTTTTTCCTTTTCGCTTAGCTCTTGTCTGATATTCTCTGGCTGTGGATCCTGCTCCTCTATTTGATGGATATATTGCATTTCACCCGGATTAGGGATGAATTCATCGTCCTGAACTTGCTCATTTTGTTGATTGTACGGAGAACTCTGAAACTCTAAACAGAGGTCGTCGATAGCAATAGGCTCCACATGATGCTTTTTCTTTTGAGGCTGAATTTAAAGATAATATTTAATTTAAGAAGTTCAAAGATCGCGACTACCTTCTTTCTTCTTTTCGGTATAACATTCTGCTCAATCGCTTCGATTGCTTCGGTTCTCTACCAAATTAAATATAAGATGAGAAATTCGCCCAAACTAAGATAGATCTACTTTGATTTCTGGATCGAGAACAAGGAAATCGGTGCTTAATCTGGGAGTTTCAAATTTTTGTTGAGCAATTATTTCTCTTTTTCCAGTATCTCTCTGAGACATATTCTATTTAACGCGAAATTCAAGATAGTGCAATATAAAGTCTTTACCATTGATTGATTATTGGCATTTTTCGGTCTCCAACTTTGGAGCAAGTGGTTTCCAAAGTCGGTGTTCGTTCTACTTGTTGGTGAATAAATCTCTGATCCTAATATTATCTGCAATTGACCGTCCTTCTCTTTGAAGGGGATCTCAGAGACCTTTCAACAATAAAATGCATTAGTCATTCATCTAACCCAAAAAAATTACTTGTATTATATTGGCTGGTGATGTTTGCTCTTCAGGGTTTTTGAGAGGAATTTTCTCTTCTAAGGCCAAATGAATAGCAAGTACAGATTCATCGATTAACTTTTTGGTGAATCTGACAATGTGATTGGGAGTCCCATCTTTCGCAACCACACATTTAACCAATAGAAGGCTAAAGACAAGGTAGACGAAAGGAGAAAGGAGCATGTCTTGCAGAATAAGTTTGATCCAGTTTGCTAGCCATCGCACTTGATGTTCTTTGAGACTATATTTCGAGCATAGTGCAAAAGAAAAGACGACTCCAGTGAGAATAATCGCATGCAACAAGAGACGGCCAAGGTTTAGATATCTAAGATTTGTAAAACCAAATTTCAAAATTTAAATGAATTGAGAAATTCTAACGTGAATTACCGGCAACAAAATATTTGTTGCTTCTTAGAGCATTTAGGAGCTCGAATTATTTTCTCGAGAATCACGCTTAATGGCATCAAAACCAAGAAGGGTATAACAAAAACGAGTCCTTCGAAGGTATCCATTATTTGCGAGTAATCTGGATTTTCGTTTAGGCTCTAACAAAAAAAAATCAGAGTAAGCTGGTTGGAATTTAATCAAAATTATACCTCTGACTGATGGAGTGCAGCCGCAATGTCAAATAAAACCAGCATCCTGACAAAAAATAGCAGCGCTTTATCACTTTTCGTGACAATTTTATCTTTAAACAGGTAGATTGACAATAGAGGGTGTGTTGCCAGAAAATATATCGCAAACTCTGAAGCCCAACGGTATTTACTTCCTTTTCCCGCAGCTTTTCTTTCCCTATATTTATCCACTATACAATAATTTCTGTTCTTAGTGAGGATGAGCTGTAAAGTTAGCACAAACCAGAGAACCTGCGAAATTGCAACCCAAAGCGACCAACTCCGGGTTATCGAGCAAGGCCCACATGTACCAGTTTTGTCGTCAGGACAGTAATTGATTATGGGGCAAGAGTTCAAGCACGTTGTGCTAGAAGGTGATGGTTGCATATAATAGCCTGGCTTGCAGGTGAGACAATCAGTATGTAAAGGTCCGAAACAAGAAGAGCACGCTTTATCGCATTGAAGGCATGTTCTTGTAGTGTAATTTGCATAGTAATCTTGTTGTGAACAGTTTTTGTTGCATTGATTTCCGGCGGCGTTTAGAACGTATCCTTCCTCACAGCTCAAGCACGAGTCGCTTTCGGGGCCAATGCATGTAAGACAACCTGTACTACAAGGAGAACATTCGTTTGTAGAACGATCCTCCCAATGCCCTGGGGCTGAAGAGCATGAAGAGAGACAAGTTGAGGAGGATGGCTGAAGAAAGTATCTGCTGTTGCAACTTGAGCAGTTGTCTTTTGTGGGTCCAAAGCAATTGAAACAAGATGGATCACATATACTGCACAAACGAGTGGCATCATTTGGATAGTAGCCTTTAGAACAAGAGGTGACACACTTTTGTGTCAGCAGGTTCAGATAGAAACCTCCAGCGCATATAGCGCAGTCAGCTGCGGTTGGTCCAACACAATAATTGCAAGTAGAAGCACAAGGACTGCAAGCTTTGGTCAAGGTATTAGGATAATATCCATCCGGACAGGTTCTCAAACATATAGACGAATTCGGCTGCAAGAAATGCTGCGAGCTGCAAACTGAGCATTGATTGTTGTTAGGTCCAGTACATATTGAACACGCTAAATTACAAGATGAGCAAATATTTTTTGAAGAGTCACTCCAGTATCCTAATGGACAAGAATCTAAACAAGACGTGGATGTTGGTTGTAAAAAGTATCCTGATTGGCAGCTGTTACATTGACTATTGCTTGGACCAAAGCATGTCGTGCACTCTAACTGGCAGGCGATACACTTACTAACTGTTGTATCTTTATAATATTTTGTGGGACATGAAGTCAAACACTGATTAGAGTTAGGTTGCAGGAAGAATCCAGACTTGCAAGAAGTGCAATCTAGATTTGTAGTTCCACTGCAAGTAAGACAGCTGAGATAACAGAGAGAGCAGGTGGTAGATCCAGGGGATGCGGCATACCCTACGGGACATGAGGAAAGACAGGTTGATGGTGAGAGCGGGCTCGAATAATATCCGAGGCTGCATTTTGAGCAATTAGTGTTGAGTGGACCAGAGCATAGAGAGCAAGACAGGTTGCAAGGCGAACAAGTCCAAGTTTCTGAATTCGGATAATATCCATCAGGACAATTTAGGAGGCATTCAAAAATGTTGCCATCCTGTGCCGGATGTAAATAATAAGATGGAACACAAGAAGTGCAGGTATAGGTCCAGTCATGGTTTCCAATGAGGCAAGTTTTGCAACCACGGTAGCAGGGACTGCAAACGCCTGTAGAATGCTTATAAAATCCATCAGGACATGTTTGACTGCAGATAGTTGAATAAGGTTGCAGATAATAGCCAGCATCATAATCACAGACAGTACAATTATTAGTGCCTGCAGAACCACATACTGTACATCCAATATCGCAAGGTTTGCAAGTTTGACTTGAAATATCCGCATAGTATCCAGAATAACAGGTATACACACAATCGTTATGAGGCGGCTGTAGAAAAAGCCGATTTTCAGCGCAAGTGGTGCAAGAATAATCACCATAAAGACCTGCCGATGTGCATGTTCCACATATCGAACGACATGGAGCGCATTGGTTCAAAATAAAAAAGCCATAGCCTTCAGGACAGGTCTGAGAACAAATTGTCGAATTAGGTTGAAGATAATAGTCGTATTGGCAGGATTGGCATTCTTTAGTAGAAGGTCCAGTACATGCAAAACAAGCCGGATTACATGGATAGCATTTATTGTCAGTCGAATTGGGATAAAAACCCTGTGGACATACAGTTTCACATGCTCGATATGAAGTTAAGTATTTTCCCGAGGGGCAAGAAGTACACATCTCTGCGGTAGGGCCTGCACATGTCAAGCAATTACAATCACAAGGGTAGCAGGTGTAAGTTGTACAAGTACTTCCGGGAGTTATATACCCATCGTAAGGGGAGATTTCAAAATAATCAGAGCTTGAACCGAACCCAGCATATGTTTGGCTTCCATCAAACGTAACATTCCAAGTACAAAACGAGCCGCAGTAGTTTCCCAAGGCAACCACTTCTTGGTTTAAGGTGGCAGATATTTTATCCATTGTGACATTGTACTCTGAGGTTGTTTGAAATCCTAGCTGAGAAGGTGAGGGAGAAACAGTTACCGATGCAGCTGCGAGGAAGTGTATTCTGTAATATGGTGTAGCCATGAAATTTGCAGTGAGGTAGCCAGTGCTATCTCCGATCTTTTCGAAGTATATTGTATTAGCAGCATTATTCAATGAAATTCGCCAAGTTGAACTAATTGTTGTATCTATGGCTGGACAAGAGAGACAGATGACAATTGAAGTGCATAAGAGAATTCGGACAAGATTTCGCATTCTGATGCAAATATTTTGAGAACCTTGAAATTAAGTTAGTTGTGCAAATTTTAACAGATTAATTATAATTAGCATCATGATGTTCGGAGGTAAAGCATTTAAAAAATTTATTTTGAGCAGGTAATTCTTCGTGACGAAATTTAAAGTTCTGACTCTCCATTAAGAAAGCGCTCGTTCTCGTAATTACGTCCTAAACAGTTAACCATGGATCAAACTTTTCGTACTAATGCGACTGTGTTTCTATAATCTCTCAGCTCAATTTTTGTGAAAGAATGATACGGTATTGAGAAATCTGTATAGCTGGATTGCCTCTTTTAGGGTTGTTTGAATTTCTGAAACCAATAGCATTGAACTGATACAGATAAGCTTGGAAATGGCGAGTTTGAGTGGTTTTGCTAGATCTCTTCTAATATGGAAACATGAACGTCAGTTTTTACGAATGGCTTTCAATTCATAATTCTAATCGGTTCTCTTAACTCACTTTCAAATGATATTGTCGAGATTGGATGAAATTGAGAAACGAAAAATTTTTGAGAGAATCGTGGCAAAAGGAGCATCAATGAGTCTCCATGGATCACTAGAGGTGTGGTGATAATGAGCGAGATGAAGTCCGGGCTCATGTCTGAGCTTGCTTCAATGTGATTTGAATGACGTCACAGCCTTTTGCTCCCTTGAAATTCGATCAGATTAAAGTACTTGCGTCGCTTTAAATCTTATTCGAAGTACTCTCAACTGAATATCGTTGTTGCGATGTTTTATTTTGGAAAATAAAATTGTTATTCAAGAAAATTTAATTTCGGATTTCCTCTAAAAAGAGAATAGTCTGTTTGTATAACCTTTCGAAAGCTATATCTTCTGTTGAAATACCATTTGGGTTGATTGACGAATTGAGAACCTCATTCTCCAAGTAAAAGCAGCATTAGGTTGGGATTTTTTCATTGAGATCTCTTTTAAGGTTCATTATAGAATAAAAGGTGAACAACCATAATTGCTTTCGTCTAAAATGGCATTCACCAACATATTTAGGTTGCTAAACAGTCAAATTTTGAAACAATTTGTGATTTAACAATACCATTAGCAATAAATATGGTTAAGCTATCAATTCAAAGAAAGATTCTCGTTTCTGCTCTATCCATGACTATTATGATAATTAGCAATGGTTCTGCTGATCTACATTCATGATGACACCATAGATTGGGCTTAACTTTAAAGTTTCAGAGGAAAAATGAAGCACATCAGAATTGTATTAGGAAGTTGAATACAGGTTCTAATTGACGACATACAAAATATTTGATCTCCCTTTTCAGCCTGAGAAGAAAAAAATACGAATTTAAACATTTATTTAGATTTATGGATGCAAATTAATTCACCTCGATTGGATACTTTCAATTATCTGTGCGAATTATTGATAACTCTGATGAAAGTTGATTAAGAGTTCAAGTGTGAAAATGATTAAATTAATGAGAGATACAATAAAACGAAAAAATGAACATCAGGTGTTAATTATTTAGATACAAATATCTTGAAAATTACAAGATATCATGAGGAATATGAATCCATTATTAATGTCAGCTTAATATCTACGGGATAAAAAGGGAGATAATAAATAGTAAAAAAAAAAAATCTGAATTCAATCAATTAGTAATATATACAAATGAGAGAGATTGGTCCTTGGTTTTCACTTATTTTCTGGTCTCTTACACAGCTTATTCCACATTCTGCAAAGATTTACAGGCACCTTTCTCTACGCGATCGGAGTATAGATTACATGCACAGGAGGCTCTGCATGATAAGTAATACCAATAGGCATTCTCAGTTTATATGGAGTCTTCAATTCAAGCTTGAATTGGCGAACAAGCTCGCACAACATTACCTTAGCCTCCAGTAATGCCAGTTGCTCTCCGATGCACCTTCTTGATCCAGCAGAAAAAGGCAGATGTGTTGAGGTCTCGATAGTACCATGATCTACTTTTTCAATCCACCTTTCAGGTCTGAATTCCTCAGGATTACTGAAAAACTTGGGATTATAAGCCGCGCCAATTAAACTTGCAGTAATCACAGTTCCTTTTTTTATCTCTATCTCGTGCAACATGAAATCTTGGGTTGCAATTCTAAAGTTGACGTTGATGGCTGGCGCCCCAATTCGAAGTGCTTCTTTTACGACGGCATTGAGATACTCCATTTTCGAAATATGCTCATAAGTTATGTTTTCGGTCTTTTCAATATGGGTCAAAATCTCTTCTCGTAGTTTAGCTTGGACGTCAGGGTGAGTTGTGAGTAAATAATGAGAAATAGCGAGCAATTCCGATGTGGCCTCTGTGCCGGCTAAGAAAAATACGAAGACTTGCGACACGATTTCTATGTCTGATAGACGATCAGACTGTTCAAGCAGGAGTTCAATCAAATTTCTAAATGCGGGCTTTGACGCTTCCGACGGTTTTGCCTGAAAATTATTAACATTAGCAGCCTCAGTTTGTAGATGTAATTTTTTCTTTTCATTAACTTCCTCTTTCAGCTGATTGAGCTTCGCGAAAAATAAGTCTTTTATTATTTTCTGGTTTTTCATGAATCGGCGTTCGATTGGTCTCAGACCCAACTTGAAGATCCTTGCTCCAAAAATAAAGTTCCTAACGCTAAAACTCAGGTCTCTGGCTGTTTTGATATGCCCTAGAAGCATTTCAACTATCGGAGCAGCATCATCGTTTCCAGTGAAGCTGTTCTCTCCAAAGAAAATTCTCCAAATCACCGTGGAAGTGTACATTTTGAGCTCTTTTGATACATTGACGAGACGAGGTGACGACGATGAACTCTTACAATTTCTCTCAATCCACTCTTGAGCTGTTTTTCGGATGGTCGGCAGAGAGTTGTTCATGTAATCGAAATGGAAGACTTGAGAGAGCAGCTTCCTCAGTCTTTTCCATTTCTCTCCCTCGGAAAATACCAAACTATGTTTTGCAAACTCAGGTAATAGACCCAATATCCCAGTAAACTTGACACTCACCAAAGTCTCTTTATTCAGGTATTCCTTGATGAGATCGTTATCATGGAGAGTGACAATAGTCGTGTCCAAGACTGTGGATGCGACGAATCGTAGTGAAGGATTGTCCGTAACTCTTTTCTTCATATCATAAGCAGCATCTCCATATTTTTTCTCACTGGTCTTGATCTCTCGGATGGTTCCGACAAGTGGTCGGTAGATGCACAAACCACCCTTGTACTTCTTGTATCGTTGAAGCAGGAAGTAAGGTCTCACAAAATATTTGTGCAAGATGTGGATAATAAGGATTGTTGTGATTGCTGCAGCAATAAGCAGCGGTGAAGGTAGCTTTAAAGAAATCATTCTTGGCTGTAAATTTGATATTAATTATAAATTGGAGGAGGCTTTACATCTTTAAAAGAAATTCAGTCTGGATCATGAATCACCCTATATTTTTCGAATTCAGTTCTTTTTCACTGAACGTACATGAAAATTATAATGCAAGGATTGAAATCGTTGAGTTTTTTGTCGATGTTAAATTGATTTGGGCTCTCTCTCTAGGTTTTACAATTATAGAATACTTATGAGAACGAATTGAGCTCGGTTGGCCATATTATATTTGTGGGCGTGAGTTTGTTCAGTATTCAGGTTAACTCATTATTTACAAATTCTCAAATTCTTAATCCTGTCTGATATCGTTAATTTAATTCGGCTGGCATTTTACTGGACACATTCGGTAAATGAATGAAAAAATTGAATGCTGCGTCGTTAACTAAAATATGTGATAATATCGACTGTACGTAACGGAGGCTCACATGAAACTAAACCTTTCTAACTTAATTTTACATAAATTCCCTCCTCAGCTGCCAGTAAATCTCTCATGAAGTCGATCTTTGATAGGTACTGGCACAATTTATGAGATTTTCACTTTCCGTTCAATATTCTGATTTACAATCTTTACTTTTCAAGTTTAATTTTTCTCGGAGAAATGAACGAGGAAAGCCAGAATTGTAATTGTAAACCTTCCAAATACCACTTTGATGAAGAAAATTTAAGGTATGCTCATAGTTTTATTATATCAAAGCAGCTGAGGATTTTATGTGCCTTATGTTTCAGGGGTAATCGTATAGGAGATGCATTTTCTATCATACTTGATAGAATCTCTCTTCTCATTGATCTTTTCCATTAGTATTTATGAAATTAACAAAATGTTTTGAGTTTATTAGATTCTTCACTATCGCAGAATTGTGTATTAAGTGTGAGAAAATACAATTTCTTTTTTCTCCTTTTTGTAACTTGATTGGGAGTCTCTAAAATCAGCTCAAAAGAAACATGATATTTTTCTTGACATTTCTGTTAAGATAGATAAACTCATTTATTGTCAAAGACAAACTTTTTGCTGCCTCAGTATCTTAGTGACGAGAAATCATTTTCCATGCCGATTTTCCTGAATCATAGTAATTTCGAAATGATATCATGATATACAATCGTGCCAAGCAAGATATTAATGAAAAAAGCTGAAATATGAATTCGGTTAATCTAACTATGCAAATCTGCTAATTTATTCTTGAGCCTTTTAACTTTAGTTTATTGTATTCAAAATATTTACATAGATACTTAACTGCAAACCTATCTAAGAGAAGGGAGTATAAATCACATGCACATCAGGCTCCGCGTGATAAACTATACCAACTCTCATCTTCAGATCAAATGGAGTCTTTAATTCGATATTGAACTGTCGAATCAACTCACACAGCATTACTTTACTCTCAATCAACGCAAGCTGCTCTCCAATACATCTTCTTGCTCCTGCAGAGAAAGGCAGATGTGTTGACGTTTCAACAGTACCACGATCAGTCTTTTCAATCCATCTTTCCGGTCGGAATTTTTCAGGTTCGCTGAAATATTTTGAGCTGTGAGCGGCTCCAGCCAACGTACCTTGTAGAAAAGTTCCTTTTTCAATTTCTATATCTCCCAACATGAAATCTTTGGTTGCAACTCTCAGTCCTGCCATAGGCACTGGACCACCAACTCTAAGCGCTTCTTTGATGAAAGCATTGAGGTATTCCAGCTTGGAAATATGATCATAAGTTATTTCTTCAGTTTTTCCAATCTGAGCTAAAATCTCCTCTCTCAGTTTTGTTTGGATCTCAGGATGAGTTCCCAGGAAATAGTGGGAGATAGTTAGCAATTCTGAAGTTGTATCCGTGCCAGCTAAGAAGAAAGTGAATATCTGCGATATGATTTCAATGTCTGGGAGACCCTCAGGCTGCTCGAGAAGGAGTTCGATGAGATTTTTGAATTTCGCTGGTTCTTGTGCAACAGCTCCATTTTTGCATCTTTCGTTATATTCTGCTCTTAGTTGGTCAAATTTTGAATAAAACAGCCTCTTTATTTCTTTTTTTTCTCTATTAAATTTCCGGTCAATTGATCTGAGACCCAATTTGAAGAACTTTGGCCCAAAAAGTATATTCCAGATACTAATCGCTAGATCTCGAGAAGTCTTTATATTCCCGAGAATTAGTTCAACAGTTTTATGTGCATTCTGAGTTTGATCGAATCTATCTTCTCCAAAGAAAATCCTCCAAAGCACCGTCGAAGTGAACATTTTCAGCTCTTTGGAAACATTAACAGGAGTCGATGCTGATGAGTTCTTGCAATTCTTCTCTATCCACTCTTTAGTGGTGGCTCGGATCGTTGGAAGCGAACTATTCATGTAATCGAAATGAAATACCTGCGATAAGAGCTTTCGTTGTCTTTTCCAATGTTCTCCTTGAGTAAAAACTAGCCCATTCATTAAGAAATCAGATAACTTTGGAAATATATCATTATATTTCGCAGTAGTCACTGTATCTTTGTTCAAGAATTGTTTGACTAGTTCGGGGTCATAGAGCTGTAATTGGACCTTGTCCAGAAAGGTCGTTGCTACGAATCTCAAGGAAGGATCTTCGCCAACCCGCCTCTTGATATTGTAGGCCGAGTCTCCATGGATGATTCCATCCTCTTTGGTTTCTCTTAAAATTCCGATAATTGGTCTATAAAGGAAGAGCCCACCTTTATATTTCTTAAACCTTTGGAGCTTGATGTAGGGCTTCACGAAGTATTTATGCAAGACCCAAAGAATAAGAATCGTCCAGATCGTGGTAGCTATTAGAAATGATGTAGCTAAATTTATGGCAATCATTCTGTCTTTTAAAAAGTCTTTTTAGAATTAGGATTATGAGAATTTAGTCGAAATGGCCTATTTAAACACGAAATATGTTTAAAGATTCATCTGCAAACTAGTTCAGTATTTTATTAGACCAGCCAAATTTTTTTTACTTCAAATTTCTTATTGAGAACCCTATAATCTGTCAGCGAAATTCGTCCTAGGCACCATGAGAATATATTAAGTTATTTTAGAATCTATCCAGCCTTCTTTGAAGTCTCTCCTCTCATAGAATGCCAATCTCTTTTAATTCTGAATATTGAGAATGTATACTTTCTACTTCAGTAATTAAAAAATTTTTTCCTTTTTCAACAGAAATTATATTTTCAGAATAGGCTGCAATGTACTGGAAACTTTCAAAATACAACAAATTCTAATTCAATACTACTGTAATAACTGGGTTCTTGTAGAGCACACCTCTTCAACTCTAAAATCTGTCGTTTCACGAGCTCTAAAACATGTTTCAAGTCGACTGTGATTTCGTACGATGGGATACTTCATACTGAGTAGCCTCGAAAAATATACCGATATTTTCTGATCTTTAATGTTTATTCCTTTTTTATGATGGGTTGATTAGCATTTCTGACTGAAAACAAACAGATAAATTTTTTCTAAGTAATGAGCAATTATTATCAAAGAGGAAGTCTACATTTGATGTAAGAACCAATTCAGAAAGATTTATTCCACTGGATAACAGTTTAGGAACAACCAAAGCCTTTTCTTGAAAAATAATTTCAAAATATTTGATAGGATGACCTAATCTTGCTATTCGAACATCAAAGCTCTCATAATAATCACTAGTTCACAAAAATCATTGAAGTGTATTCCTCAATTCTATTGTCTCATAAGAGAAGAGAAAGTTCAAAGTGGTTCGCTGTTATTGACATTCTTTAACAAAGAAGCAAATTCACCTTGTCTATTTTCTTGTCGAGGCTATTAAAGTTTTTAGATAAAACCTTTTTGTTCTTTCTAAATTGCTTTTTAAGTTTATGATTCCCTTTCTTTGCCAGACTCATCTGCTGAGTAAGCTCCTTCAACTCAGTCGTGACTTCCTTTGAGACTGCTATATCTGACAATTTCTTCTCAGAATTATTCCGACGAACCGAGCTTGTTAACAAAGAATACTCTTCATTAGCTTTTTGCTTCTGCCGCTCCTGAATTTTCGCAATCTCGAAATCATTTGCTAAATCGTGATTGTAAGAGGCTAATGACTTCGGCCTCTCACCAGCATTGAAATTCAATGACCGAATGTACTTTTCAAATTCAGATCTACGTCGATTACTTGGACTAATTCCATACTCATTTTCAGTTTTATGAGGACGAGCAAAGGACTTATTTTCAATTGTTTGGAGATTGAGTGTGCTCATTTCTTTCTGAATTGATGTTTCGTCTGGGTTATATTCGTCTCTGAGCGAATCATAGTTAAGAGAAAACAAACCCTTGTTTATCAGATTCACCTCGCTTTGGATTTTCCTCTTCTTCTCAGCTTTATTCTTTTCAAGGTTCTGATGCTGTTCACTCCACTCACTCGGCTCTGAAAACAGCGCCAAGGTTATATTATCTGCTTTTGGCTTTGGTTTCTGATTCTCAGTGGTCTCTTGCTTCTGATGCTCTAGAAGCCTTTGAATTTTTTGCAAACGGCTATAATCATTTCCTAGCAGTTTCCTTTTTTGAAGAGCGATAAATTCATAAGTTCTCAAGGACATCTTGGGAGACATTTCATCCTCTTTAATATGATCAGAAGTATGTGAAGGTTGCAACTCTCTCGATGAGCTGAGAGCGAAAGTGCTCATAAAGCCAAGCTTTGGTAGTATTATAGGCTCAAATTTGCGATGGGATTTATGGATTTTGGAAAGTTTTGCGAGCGGAGAATCTCCATCGCCATGTATTCTGGGGCTTCTGTCCGTTTTACTGCCTTTTGCCATTTCATCAAGCAGCTGCTTTTGAAGCCTCATTTCTTCAGACATTCCATGTGAGACGCTGTAATTATTGGTTTCATTCGTTACAAAATGGGAGGAAGAGTCTTGCTGACTGTTTAAATGATGTTGAGTTGATCGATCATTGAGTTTCCTCCTCATCTTTTGAAGCAATTCATTAGTTGTGAAAAAATCTGCGGCTTGTTTCCTGGACATGTAGAAATTTTTCTCGTTTTTGTAAAGGATCTGCTCTGGTGAAGAAGACTTATCTTTAAATAGCTGTTCAATTGAAGGTTTTTTGAGCTTGAGACGCGAATGGCCAATTTGATCCGGATGATGGTGTGATTGGGGCAGATTTGGGATTAATATTGCTCCAGCAGCTCGTTTCAGTTTGCGACTATCTTTGTTTTCACTCTTGAGAAAGTCTGGCTGGAGAATTGGATGCTTTACGGATAGAGGAAAGCTCATAGAAGAAGTTGGAAGTTCTTTGTAAGGTAAGTATGGAGGAAAATTTATTGGTTTGCTTATAATTACTTTAGTTCACGAATACAAATATTGAAACTGAATCTGTGTTAAATTAATTGTTTGATGCTTTAATAATTATATTGAATGCTGAACCTTTATTCTATAATCCCAGCAAAGCAAGGATTTCGCTTGCTTTGATTATCATATTGCAAATCCAAAGCATCGTTCACACGAGTCTGAGGTAGAATTTAATATTCGAGACAAAGGTTTTCTAATACCTTTATTTTCAAGAACAAAAAATCATCAGCAAGGATTTGAAGAACGTGAGACTACAAGAACAAAAGGAGTTGGGTTTTCTCTTCAATTCGAGATTGGTTAAGTTATATATATTCTACAATTTTTTCAAAAAAGCTGGAAAATGCAATTTCTCGCATTTTTAATTTACATTCAGTCATCTACACTCATGCAGAAGGTAATACTTTCCAAATAGAGTTATTGTATGCATATGTATATCTAGCCCCAAGTTGCAATATCTGAGAGCTTCAAGTAGACGAACCCATCCTCTTGTTTATATTTCTCGTATATTTCAGAAACTTTAACATCTAATTCAGAAGAGGTCAGCAACCTGAACCATTAGCGAGAATAAATCTACCTGATTTGAGCAGGGTGTTTCCGTTTACAAACAAATAAAGCGCTTTTGTTCCATCCAAATTTTTATTCTTGCGAATAACTTGAAATAATTGTATCACTTTCAGAGACCCAGAGACCATAACGCTGATTTCGAAAAAAATTTAAGCTCATGGAAAGAAAGTAAAGACTTACACTTTGGGTTTTTCGTATGCTTTAAGAGATGATTTAGATGCTTTTTGCAAAATCAAAGGAAATAGTCCATCGGTCTCATCTCTGTATTTGTCAGCAAGTTTCTTTCTCTCTTCAATCAGCAGTTTAGTAATATCATTTTCGCTTTTTGGAATGGAAATTCTGCTCATAGTCTTTCAAGAATTGTCCTATTTGCTTCGCAGGCTGTTTTTGTAATCAAAATTATTTGCAATTCGAAGTTTAGGTGTTTATATAGACATGCCTTAATTACTAATGAAGCAAAACAAAAACTGATCAGAATATCAATTTCACTTCTTGAAGATAAATATGCAGATTCTCATTAATAAATTTACAACGATATGTGTCAACAAATCGTCTTCAATCAGGAAGTATCAGACTCTTTTGTACAACAAAGTTAATTGAAACACAGCCAGAAACGATATTATATCAAATCTTACTCCTATTGACACAATAATCGTGAGAGTGTTCAAGAGTATTAAAATTTTGTGAGAATTTCTAAACAAGCAAATTTTCTCAACGAAATAATGAGTTTATCACTAATAACAACACTCATCCTTCCTCAAACTTTTTATGGATCATTTATTCTGTTAAGCTAAACTATCGCTATGTTGCATCTGATGCATTTTTTTCATTAATATTGTAATGTCATCTTTTCATTAGCTAGCAAAAACGTAAAACCGAAGAAAACAGGAAATATTCATAAATGAATGTAATTTTGTTGAGTTAATTCGATCTTTTCTCGGTCGCGCTTTTCCAGCGAGATCTCCTAAATCTGCTGAAAATAACGACACATCATCCGAGCAACTTCAACTTTCTCCTTTATTATTGAATTCATATACGAAAGTAAATGACAAGGAAATTTAAAATTGTCGAATTCTTTTACAGAAAACCATTATTACACAAAAGAAGGTATCATTGTGATTATTATCAAAAAATTAGCAGCAAGTCCCTGATTTTGCAGCTTTGTTGGGTCCCGAAGCATCCGAAGTGTAAACACCATCAGCAAGCGACACAACTGAATTATTCCTGTTATACAGAACTGAACTAGCACAACGCAGCTTGTAATCTTCTTGCCTTCTCTCAATCTCAGCAACCAACATATCGAACGTCTCTTTCACGTTTTTCCCCGTTAGAGCGCTTGTTTCTAAATAAGATATGCTCAAAACCGCACAAATATTCTTTAGTGTATCACTTGTGGTGCTCATTGGGAGAACAGCATCACATTTCGTTCCAATAATCATCCGAAAACACTCTTTATCAATATTATTGTCAACTTCGTTCACCCAATCCATCACATCAGATTCTTCCACGTGTTTTGTCAAATCGAAGCATAGCACCACTCCATGAGAGCCAGCATAAAAATTTCGGTTCATTGATCTGTATTTTTCTTGGCCAGCAGTGTCCCAAATCGACATCTTAACCTTGTTTCCATTTTTCGTGGTCACTGTCCTGCAGAGAAAGTCGCAACCTAATATAAATGAGGGAAGCAGTTAGGAATGGATTGAAGCTTGCTGAGATTTACCTAGGTTTAGTTTCGTGGATTTGAGAGCTTCAGAGAGATCTCCGAGCTTCTCGTTATCCGCGATTGCAGCAAAAGCGGAGATGAATGAGCTCTTGCCGTTGCCGAGCTCTCCTAAAACCGTAATTTTTACTTTGAAAAGATCGTTGCCGTGACTCTCCGGCTGTACTATGGACTCTTTCATCAATTATTTGTGATACCGAGCCTAAAATTTTATTAAATCAAAGAATTATTCCACACATATAAAAAATGCTATGCAATGAATTATAAAATTTCACTTCTGTAAGCGTACAAAGGAAATGATACCTGAAGTTTTCATTGTCAGAGGGATTGCCTAGGTTAGTAGACGCGTTTAATAGTAGAATCCTTCTCTCAGACACCCAATTAAATATTTGGTCTCGAGATAAGTTCTCTACAATATCAATGAAGCCAAGATGCGAGTTGTCAGAGATAGTCCTATACTAGCGCTTCAAAGAGCAGTTTAAGTTTTTCTACATCCAAATTAGCGATTTTTCACTTAAGAACGTCTAAACAGGAAATCTAAATCTTTTCGACTGTCTCTACGTTGTGTACAGATAAAAATACTTTGAAGATAATATATGAGCTAAAAGACACTACATGCTCCACACAGATCCGAAAAAGTCTTTCTGGTGATAAAGTCTAAGGTGACAATAATTGTGTATTATTCATTATTTTTCATAAATAAAAAAAGAATTAAAAATCTAAAAGCTTAATTACAAGTTGATTAGTCAGCATGGGGTGTTATAAATACAATTGACCCAATTTAGGATTTAAATAATCACACATTAGCTACATTTCTATTTACTATGAAGATGAAAACTATTCATCTTTATTATATTCTCATCTACATCAACAAAATTTTTCAGAATACAATCTTTTAGGAATCCAATCATTATTTTGTTGCATGTGCAGACCGCCGATAAAATCGTCCGCATCACTCTCATTTTCGGATCCATTACTGTTATCGAAGAATACTAAGCTAACTGGGCTGGTTTCACAGTAATCAAGATTATTTTGTATCACAGAATGTAACACATGAGAAAGTTCCGAGATAGTGTTTTCTTTGTCAACATTTGAAGTAAGAGTTTGTGAAAAGTTAGGATGCTGCTTGTTTTTTAGAGGTTTCATTGCTATATGGCTAATCCTGTCATTACTTACCGGCGACAGCGATGAGATCTTTGTATTCGACTTCTTAGTACTAATATGTGAATTCAATCTAATGGGGTCTTCGTTACCACCCGCAATGAACCTTGGAGTGTTACAAGCATAGAAAGTGCCCACAGATTGCAAATTCATCCTAACGATCATACCAGAGGGAAATACGTCTCCCAAATTGATATTTTCGTCAATCACTGATGATAAATCGCCATTGATCCAGTTCTCTTCAAGATTAACAAATTTTCCTTCAAGCTCAAGAGCTACAGGCAAGAAAAATTCATGGTTAAGAGCTTCTTTCACTGAAATCCGTTTATTTGGATCTTTCTCAAGCATCTTTTGTAATAAACCCCTCGCCGCAGGAGACACTCCCTTCAATCTTTCACTCTCAAAATCAAGCTTACACTCTTTATTTAGTTTGGCAACCTCATCAGCGCTTGTGCCTGCAAACGGTGCGAAGCCAGTCAGCATTCTGTAAAAAATACATCCCATTGAGAATAAGTCGATCTTGTCATAATTCCCAGCAGCCTGATTATTCAAAATTTCTGGAGCCATATACCCAGGCGTTCCACAGCGCATCCGCAGAAGGCTTGTATCCTCCATACTGCATGCTAGCCCGAAATCAGCAAGAATGATCGACGATGAGTCCGTTTTATCTTGAACTAAGATATTTTGTGGTTTAATGTCTCGATGCACAATTTTCTTGTTTTGTAAGAACAGAAGCGTCTCGAGCAATTTTTTCAGAATCTTTGCACATTCTCCTTCTGTATAACATCCTTGAGCTTTCATAAGTTCTATAAGCTCTCCACCTTCAACATGGTTCATCAGCAAATTCACCGTTTTTGGCATCTCATGCACCTCATAGAACTTTATGATGTTTGGATGATCGAGTTCTCGTAACACTCTGATTTCGTTATAGAGCAGCTCTAGCGCCTTACCCTTCAGAGAGTTTTTCGTGAGTTCCTTAGCAGCAAAGAAGACTGGGCTACTAGAACTCGCTGTACCTGACATATTCCTATCTCCGGTTGTCCGTTCTCGAACTAGCAGTACTTTTGCATTGGTTCCTTTACCAAGAAGCTTCTCTTCCCTATATTTTTCATTAAAATCGTCTAGAATGACCCTTGGTCTGAGATGTTTTTGCCATTCATTGAATGTTTTCGAATCTTTCACGTAGAGTTTTGTTCGTATTCCATTTTTCTCCAGAAGAAAACTGAATTGTTTCTTTTGATCTCCTGGATAGAAGGTGCACTTCACAAAATCAAGTTTGGTGAATCCCTTGACCATGGAGTTTTTATGGTACACTAGCTTATCATTATATAAGCAGTAGGTGCGAGAGAGCCATCTTCCGAAAGGTTTCCCCTTCTTATGGAGAGTGGACCTGAAGATTGGGGCTCCAAAGCTCTCAAGACTCATCTTAAGTGTTTTTGTCCAGAATGCGTGTCTATCCTGTGGCGCGTCTGAAATGAAGAGTTTAGCCTGATTTTTACTGTCTTGAGTTTGAGATTCCATGTTTTTCGCCTGCACAATGATGAACTTGTTGTTCTCGCCAAATATTGAATTAATTACTTAAGTTTTACTTCCTGGATTAGAAATAGGATCATTGTCTTAAAATTCTGAATTAAAGTGACTGAATTGACTGGATTCGCAGAATAAAAATTTATCAATCTCGTTGAGATTTTCTCCCGCGAGGGGGTTGGAAAAAATTCAGCGAGCAGTTAGCTTTAAGATATGTTGATTGGTAGTCTCGGTATTTTCATCAACCTGAATAGCAGGCTTGCTGTCTGAGGATATATATATTTGTAATAAATTCCGGCTTGGCGATGATCGAATACATAGAAAATAAGATACTGTATAGAAATAGAAAGATTTCAGTTATTTAATGAAAGTTTTATTTTCAATATTTAAGCTCAAAAGAGTGCCTTCTATCATAATTCCAGAGAAAGCGCAGAGATACAGGTCACTTTTTTATAGAGTGTAGTACTAAGTGGCTTATCGATATAGAATATGATAGATTTGAATTCATTGGTTCTTTCACAAAATTCAAAATATGTAAGTGGTTCATATCAACAAAATTGACTTTTTTGTGCGATTAATTAGCAAAAACTTTTAATAAGTTAATTTATTAATCAACTATTCCTGACAGCTAACAATGGATCGTTGGCTGCTAAAACCCTGGAATTGGAAAAATGACTGATAAGAAAATCTTGCTCCAGGCTCTCAGCTAAATCTTAGTTTATCCATTTCTTGTGCTTGAAAGTGATTTAAGTTTTTTTTTTCGTTGAGCTTCTCTGAGTTTCCAGAGCGTTGTAGAAAGAAGTAAGTGAATTCAATGAGTCAAGGTGGCTAACGAATCCTTTTTGGTTTGCATTTTAACTTTTGAATTGTTCTCAGAGCCAACTTTCTCATCCTGCATCGTTCAGTCAATATTCCAGCTAATCTTTTTTAGATTGGCTTGAAAAGGCATTTATTCATGTTTGAATGAATCAAGTTAGAAATTGGTTGGGCCATCCTAATCAAGAAAACAGATGGTTAATCCCAAAAATACAATTTACAAACGCATCGAACAGAGAGACAGTGGAAATAAAGTTCATTGAGTTAAAAGAAATCAAGATTTGTTCTTCTCAGCCCAGCCAAGATGATTTTAGAACCTTCAGTGTATAGATGCTATTCAGTCTTTAATTTGTTGTTATTTTTCTGAATTGCTGACTTTACTCTAAAGATTGCCTGGATTAATATTCTAATATCAAAATTATTGCAGATATCCAGATATGGATTCGTGAGGGCTCTGAAGTGATTCTTCTGCACACAGACCCTGCTTATCCATTGAAAGACAAAAAGTTTTTCAGATTTCATGCAGACAGGTTTCATCTCTGCTTCTCATTACAAGGGTACACAAATAAAAGAAATCGGAAAATCCCATTGGAAATTATTGAACAGCAGGCCATAAATGATTTGCGTTTTACAGAGGTGAGCAATGAAAGTTCTTAGTTTTGTTCGTTAATCCGGTCCCAAACAGCTTTTCTTACATTTCGCGACTTCAGTTTATTCATCATCATCTGGTGGTTGGGAGAATGAAATTTCCCATATGACATAAATTTGGATGAGAATCAGAAGACAATTCCTTTTCAGCCTCATCTTAGCTCGCTTTTAGAACCGGCAGTCTCTTCTTGATGCAAATTCGTTGAAAATATCAAGAAGATTGAATTGAGAAAAAATTAAAATTCGCAGACAGTAATATTTATTCTGCGTGAAAATGCACAGCTACATTCCGGGCAGTTGCATAGTTGAGCAAGAACCGATACTTTCAGTCAACTATAGACAGTTGCGACACAGGAAGAGAATGTTCTTGCTCAACTCTACAGCACCTTGTCTGTTATGATGCAGATCTTCAATGATTATCCAAGAACAGGAAAAACGACAAACAAAAGTCTTAACTAGGTAAAATCTGGGAGGTCACCAAAGCTGAATGAAGATGAGACTTTAGAAAAATGCGAGGTCCACTCTGATGTTAAATGGCAGCTATGCACATGCAAGGGGTGCTGTTTTGAGTCAGAATGATGCCTTTCAGATAAATGAATACGTTAATTCGCAGAAAGGAAGTATTCTTACTCAATACAGAACCTCCTTCACTTTAAATAGTAGATATTATTTTTTAGCTTATGAGTTCTTGTTAACTATGAATATATTCAGGGGCACTTGTTATATATGAATATACAGTATCAATTGTACCAAATAATTCGAAATTTGTTTTGTTACATAATTTAACAGCATCACCTTATATTCTCTGTTGATATTTGTAAATTGCAGCAAAAAGCAAAGCAAGTATTTTGATAAAAATCAAGAGTGTTCCGATTTCGAATAATACTTTCGATAATCTCAACTATTGAAGATCATCAGACTACATCATTGGGTTGCTGTTTATACCTGTATTATCGCAGATTGAAATACTGGTTTCCTCTTTGGTTCTGAAATTTTGTAATTAAGATTGGGTTAACTTCAAAAATCTTGAACTCTCAGGCATAATCTGACTCAATTTCTCGAGAATGCGGTTTTTAGAATTTTTGTTCAAGGAATGGAAATCGTAATAAGCTCCGTGGAACACTTTTTTACTTCTGATTTCTTTTTTATGAGCTTTTTCATTGAACCTTAAAGCTAAAAAAATAATAAATCAAAATTAAACCTATCGCTGCAGTGACTATCCTTTACCTTTTTCATCTTTTGCTTTCTGGTCTTTACTAACAACATCATGCTCGATACCCTGGAAGAGTTCTATAGGAGGAACCTCATATGATTCCTGACCTCTTTCTTGGGCCATCACCTCATTAATAAATCTCCCACGAAGCCTAGGCATCACCGCTAATCTAGAAGGCATTTTTTGGTCTCGGATCTGGTAACAAAATATTTCAAAACTGCGTAATCGAGTCAATATTATTTACCACTACCATTTCATCTTCGACCTCAAGCTTTTTGAGAGGCTTCGAGTCGGTCTTACGTGGAGAGAGGGAATTATAGCTATCTCGAGTGAAAGTGAAACGCGATTTGCTGGTAACAACTCGATCAGTCATGCTTCCTTGGTCTTCTATTTGGATGAAACCGTATTCATTAAGCTTGGAGGCATTAAACTTCCCACGACTATCTATCGGACTTTGTGCAAGTTCATTAATGATATCTTGTTGCATAGCTCGTGACAGTTCTGATTTAGTGCGAGAGGAACTATGACATCTATCTGTATCTGAAAGAGGGTGTTTATTTGATGGAATGCTTCTGGAAATAACGTCGGGAAGGTCTAAATCCGCAAAAAAGAAACTTGGGCGGGATTTGGAAGGTGCTTCGAAAGGTGTGCTGAGTTGCTGTTTTACTTTCATTGTCAATGGTGAATTCGGTGAAAAATCAAATTTTTTCTCTGAGCGGTTTCTTTGTAAGAGATGCAAGCTTGGTTCCTCTCCGGCATCAAATAGAAACCTCTGAGGTTTTTGAGAACGTGTAACACTCGTTGGATTTGGAAGTTTTACAGATAAAGGAGAATAATCCTGAAAAAATGGCTCCTTGCTGATTTTCATCTCAGGACTTGCAGGGGTTGAGTTTGCTAAAACGTTTGTTCCGTAGTTTTTATTGTTCTGAGCTTCGTGGAAAAACTTGTATTTCTTCTCTAGAGAATCACTTGTTTTCTTTATTGTTAACAATGGAGATGGTTCTGTTTTATTTTGAGTAATTGAACCTTCAAAATAGTCTTTCGTAGAATCTGTCTTCCTTTGCTTGAAAGGAGAGCTGTTGAGTTTTAGATTAGGCTTTTTGAGATTTATAAGTTTTCTGGGGCTAAGTTGTAACGCCTGCAAATCCAATTTTCGAGGTGTATCACTGCCTTTTTGTCTTTGCTCAGCGAGCTTAATTTTGAACTGTTTGAAGCTTTCGTTCGTGACTAATTGTCTTTGATTTGCATTTCCTTTAGAATTGGCAGAATCTACAAAAGGTTTCAAACAATCTTTTCAGGGAATTCTTACTTCGTTTAATCAAGCTGATAGATAAGGCATCGTCTGGTTCTGTTTTATAGCGTTTAGTTGTTCTGGACATTTTGCTTCGATCAGTCATTTCAGAAAAATTATTTCTTGGATTGCTCATGAATTAGTCCGTGTTTAATCCAATTTAATCTGTAATAAAGAACCCTAAATGAAACCAAGTTTCATTCTCTGAGAACTATGGAAACTATAAGTAAAATATCGGTGCCTGCATTGGTTACTTCATTTATTAAATGGCAAAGGTATCATTAGACGCACAGAAATAGACGTGCTTCTGTTCTTAGGTTGAAGAGAGAAGATACATATAAAGCCAAAACATTTGAAGAAGTGAGTTCATCTGACTGTACTCACGTTTTGTGACTGAGGTTTAACAATGAGATACTCGGAAAGCTCGAAATTCTAAATAAGATTGAAGAATTTGTTAACGCAAAAAACTCTGATTTGCTGTGCTATATCTTTCTCAGCGTAATCTTTAAAGAAATGTTTAATTAATAATTAACTCTCAACTTTTTTAATCCTCTATAGCTGCTGAAGCAAGAAACTGAAAGTTAATCATTTCTTTTCAAAGTTAACAGATACTTGATATTGAATTTCAACTATAAATATATATCTCTAATAACAAATAGGGTCTTAAGACAAGCACAATACATGAAAAGATATACATTAGTGTAAAAGTTTCCAGTAGAATACTTCATAGAAAGCGGCCTGAAATAATTACTCACAGTTATACTCATAGCATATTCTCATGGCACTTTAACTTATGTTTTAAATCTCATCAATCAATGTTTCGATATATTCTGTTGAAACATTCTCTGAGGTTCTGCTTGTTTTTAGGAGACCATCCTTGCCCTCACTTTCTACTTTCACGAAAGGGAATGCAAGATATGGAAATTCATCCATTTCGCTTAATAAATAAAACTTTTGTTTCGGAGTTATCCCGGATTTTATATTAAACTGCTCCATTTTGAGTTTCTCTCCAAAGAAACTCATAATTGGGAGAAATATATCATGCTTGAAATCAATAGTATTATGTCCCATTCTCTCTCCCAAGTGTATCATCTTAAGTGAGTTGCATTTTTCGAATAGCGTCCTAGAAGCTTTCCATGGGACAAGTGTATCTTTCTTCCCATGAATAAACAATACCGGAGCCTTGACCATCCGGATGAACTCTTCATTTCGGAAAACGTTTGGAAGAAACTTCGATAGTGTCCTTCCTGCTATATACTCACCTACATATCTAACTGACAAGAACGAGGAGATTAACACTATAGCTTTCAATTTTTTGAATATTGTTCCCATTTGAATCGCAACTCCTGTCCCCAGCGACCGACCAATGACGACAATATTCTCTTCATTATATCCTAAATTTTGTATGCAATGTTGAACAATGATGATTCCATCCTCAACGAGAGTTTTTTCCGAAGCATTTTCATCATTGTATATGCCGTATCCAGGGTATTCTGGAGCGATAACATCCATCTGAATTTTAAAAATAAGATGAAAGCAACATAATGGATCATTACATTGAGGATATTATAATATTTTTCGAGAATTGGGTATGTTTCAGAAAGCACTTCTGAGTTTCCATGAAAATAAATCACAAGATGCCTGCTTTTGTTGGAATTAGACTCGTGTTTGAAATAAAAATAAGGGATTCGATTCGATTGTTTTCTATCTCCATAACATAAGAATGGGAGGCTTGCCTTTGAGTTTATTGTATATTGTTTAGGTTTGCTAAAAAACTTAAGCTTGGATTCCATCCATTCTGGGAAAGGTTCCTCTTTGGGAGCAGGAAATATCAATGAGTTGCCCATGATGACACTTTTTTTTTTTATGTTGTAAGAGAATTCCTTTCTTTTTAAAAAAAAAATAAAATTCGCAAATGTAGTCGTTTATTTATTTCATTCGTAGTTCAGCAATCTAATTCGAAGGAAATGTTCGGAGATACATCTCTTAACGCTACATTTCAATGAATCTTGGTCAGTAATGAATCTAGAACCATAAAGTCGGTCTGCAAACTATGCTTCAGACGTAAAGGACGCAGAACGAGCTCTTCAGCAAGATTCTGTTATTTCTTAATTTGATTTTTGTTTTAACAAAAAAATCTTACTCTATACGCTGTTATACCGTAGTTTAAGGCTCTTGATTAATTTGCTAACAGATGTTTTAAGCTTCTACAAGCATAAATTAGTTCATGATATAAAACTGATGACTGTAGATTTCGAGGATGCTTTTTACTTTGATATAGATATATAGAAGACATTTGACAGCAGTTATTTTTTCGCTTCGCCACCATGAACGGCCTGGTCGCTTCTCGCAGATGATGAATGTTTCTCATGAGTTTTTTCATCTTTATACCTTGAATCTACGAGCACACAAGCAGGATGGAAATGGGCATACAAATCATCGAATGCTGCTTTCAGAGTTTCTGGTTTTGTTGCAGATGAGATGAAAACTTTTGAGTAGTTTCGATGGCCAGCAGTGTGCGTTTTAAGCGTTTCCCGCAATTCATTAACATCAATTTTCACTTCGAGGTCTGCTTTATTTACAATTACGAGTACAGGAATATGCTGTATCTCCATGACAGGCGATTTCAACACATCGATCAAAGTTCTTTTGGCAGACAGGTATTCAGCAGTGTTGTTTCCGTCGATCACAAATACAATCGCGTCGTATTCTTCCGCGAATTCTTCATGCCACATCTTTCGGTAGTCTTCCGAGCCACCCAATTCCGTGAAAGTCAGCTTGGTTCTGCTTTCACTCTCGATTTCAGTGACATTTATGAGAACCATTGAAGGTTCTGCGTCTTCAATCTTCCTTCCATTCAGAGCCAAGGCGATAGCAGTCTTTCCTGCAGCTTCATGTCCTAAGACGAGGTAATTAAAGCCTTCTGATCTATCTCTATGCGCTGCGCAACCCATTTTCTGATTTCTAAGATCTAAAGCACTTAATTAATTATATTTACCCGAACTTCAGAAAATTCCCGGACTCATACCGTGTATATGTGCCTATCAAGAAATATTTTGATTTGATTTCCAAAGACGATGCTCAAACAATACATCGACTTTAATTCTATATTTTGTATGCTCTTCTTTTATTGAGTGACTTAATAACAAAAAAAAAAAGACCTGTATCCTCGTTTAACGATTCGTCGATTGGTTTTATTGAACATTACTTGGAGAAACAAAAAATCATTGCAGCAAAAGACTTTAGACAATTGCGATTGTTTATTATTTTTGAATCAAATTAACCTTTTTGTCGATTGACTCTTATATATTCTCGGTTATGTATTCATATAAAAATAATAATATCTTCCACCACAATCCAGTCAGATGTAAATAATTCATTCATTGTGTATTCCTAATAAGCAAAACTTTAATAGATTTTTCTATTCTTTGAGAAGAGCTCCTCTCTGCTGAAGAAGTTGTAAATTCGTTTCGGACAATCCTTTAACTTCTCCAATACAAAGTTTCTGTACGTTCAATGTCATTTGATGCGAGGCCCAAATTAATTTCCCTTGAAAACTTCCTTTTGATAATTTCACACTCCAATATTGGATTACCCCGTCCTCACTTCCTATTAAAAGAGAAAAACTTTTGGATTCAACTTGATATATAGAAGCGCACGTGATCTTAGCGGTAAAGCCAGTCAATTCGAAAATAGAATTCAATTTCTCGAGGTCCCAGATTTGAATACTGCTATTTTGGGTCAGTGACATTAAGTACTTGCCATCTTGAACAAATTTGCATGAGGTCACAGGGGCTGTGAAGCGATTGAGAATTTCTTTTTCTTTGCCAGTTGCAGAATCCCAAAGAATGATTGATTTGTCCTCGCTTCCAGATGCAATAAGGTCGCCAGCAAGGCTAAATGAGCAGGTATTGATATCTTGAGTATGCTTTTCAAGCACCGCTCCACAAGTTCCATTTTCAATCTCCCAAATTCTTAACTTTCTGTCTTTATGTCCAGTTACTAATTTTCGACCGTCAGGACTGAAATCACAACTTGTCACAATCTCCAGATCCTTTGGAGCTATCGTTTTTAAACAAATTCTGTTCGCGGTGTCCCAAAGTCTAATAGTGGCGTCTAAGCTGGCTGAGGCGATTGTGTTGCCATCTGGACTGAAGATGCAAGTTGTTACGTGATCTGTATGACCATTCAGTTTACCAATAAGCTTTCCATCTATAGCATTCCAAATGCAGACGCTCTTATCACAACTTCCAGAGATTATCTTATCGCCTGCATTGTTAAAAGCGCAGCTCGTCACTCTATCAGTATGCTCTTTCAAAACATGGAGGAAAGCACCATCCGCAGTTCTCCAGATTCGAACTGTATTATCATCGCTTCCGGTAGCAGCCTGCTTTTTATCGCCTCT